>RWZF01000037.1_pt1 | contig 24510 bp, 31 predicted proteins | sample 2187671 | NCBI WGS metagenome assembly RWZF01 (sample SAMN10531868, study PRJNA481165) | viral metagenome | isolation source: viral particles purified by filtration and ultracentrifugation from about... | host: Nasonia longicornis 2.1 | place: USA:Tennessee | collected 2011-04-01
CTCTACCCATGCGATGTTATCGGCCTCTATGCCGATATAGCGTAATGTTTCTCGCTGGCTTCCGTGATTTAATACGCGCATTAATACAGGCAAGCTAGCGCCATTACTGTACGCATGATAGGCGAACGTCTTGCGGAGGCTATGCGTACCTATTGGCGATTTAATGCCGGCCAAGCGAGCGGCCTTATTTAATATGCGCCAAGCTTGCGACCTGCTTATTGGATTGCCGCCGCTCCTAGAAGGAAATAGCCAATCATCGCTAGAAGCATTATCCGGAATCAACTCGGAGGCCGCGCGCCTTATCGACGAGTTAATCTTTATGCGCTTGCGCTTGCCGGTCTTGGACTCGGTCATGTAAATATGCGAATCGGATATATCGCCGACTTTCAGGCGCAATAAGTCACTTATTCTTAGCGACGAATTTATTCCCACGATGAATAGCAGAAGATCGCGGGGACTTGCGGCAAGAGCGGATTTCATGCGTTCTATATCTCGAATATCTTTAATCGGGTAAACTTCGTTCATAACGAATGCAACTCCTTACAGATTGTGTTGTATTCATTATAAACGATGAAACGACGAATGTCAAGCGTGTTTTAACGCATGTTATACGGTTTTAAACGATTACCTAGTGTATTTATATTGAAAACTATTAAAACGCCTAAAAAGCGCCTTAAAACGACTTTAAGAGGCATATAAGAAAAGGAGGCCGATAACATCGCATGGGTAGAGGGAAAATGGCTTAATGACGAGGAGCGCAAGGAGCGCTTGAGAGTATATGACGAGTATTACGATAAAATAGTATTCCCTACATATGGCGAAGATCCTAGCGGATGGCCTATCGAAGCTATCGAGAGATGGGAAACATATAGCCGTCTAAGGCGCGTAAATCGCTGCGTAGGCGACTTGCTCGAGTTCGTCATTGAATACTTCTCAGAGGCGCGCAATGAAGGGAATCCCGGAAACTGGGACGGGTTCGATTTAACGAAAAAGAGCGATGCAGCGGAGTTTCACGTCGAAATTACAGATATGATGAATCGCGTATCTAACGAGGATACCAACGCTAAAGTAGCCGTAGCCGCGCCGCGAGGTCACGCCAAGTCAAGCTATTTATCGAAAGCATTTCCGTTGCATGAGCTATTATATCGGCGCAGGCGCTATATGCTATTAATCTCGGAAACGCCGAAAGTTGCTAAAGCTAACCTCGACTGGATACGGGATCAAATCAAATATAACGATAAATTGCGTGAGGATTTCGGAGACTTGCTATCACAAAAGGATAAGGCGAACATACAGGACAATAACGAGGGATTTATTGCTTGGGAGCAGGACGGAGAATCTCGCAAACAGGTCGCCCTATTAGAGTCAGCCTCCGTAGGCGGGGCGATTCGAGGACGTAACTGGGACGGCATGAGGCCGGACTTGATTATATTAGACGATTTGGAAGACGCTAGGCCGGGCGGTAACGCGTCCACGCCGGAGCAGCGAGAGGCATTGCGAGACTGGTTTAGGCAGTCGGTCATACCTCTTGGCGATCCTAAAGGACGGCGTACAGCATTCGTTTATATGGGAACAACCGTGCATCACGAGTCGCTATTAATGTACGTGCTTCACGATAGAGCCGACTTTCGCTCTAATATCTACAGGGCGATAATTAGCGATCCTGAGCGTATGGACTTATGGGAAGAATGCAGGAAGATTTATATTGACCGCGAGAATAAACAAAGATACAGCGACGCTAAAGAGTTTTATAGACGAAATGAAGACGAAATGAAGCGCGGCTCAAAGGTCTTATGGCGCGCCGGCAAGTCTTTATGGGATTTGATGACTTGGAAATGGGATAACGGTTCTAAGGCGTTTAATACGGAGTATATGAACAACCCTATTGACGAGGATTCGATGATATTTAATCCGGAACAGTTTACGTATTGGGATGAGGTCTATCCGAATAAGGATTTTAGCCACGTAGAATATACGATTTCGATGGGGGTAGACATGGCCCTCGGTAAAGAGCGGGGCGACTACTCCGCGGTATCTATCGTAGCTAAGAACAAAGAGTCCGGAATAACTTATGTTGTTGATTCATTCGGGGAGAGAATTAAAGTCGATGAGTTTATCGACGTAATAGTCGAAAAGGTTATCGAATGGCAGCCGGATGTGGTGGCGGTCGAATCCGTAGCCGCGCAAGAGTTTTTTGCCGACGTTTTAAAGACAGCCTTAATGAATGCTGGTTACCCCGCCTATACGCGACTTAAAAAGATATATTCGAGGGCGCGTAAGGAATTGAGAATAGAAGCGTTGTTGCCGTCAATAGAAAATAAATCACTGCAATTTAGCCGCAATCATGCGCTCCTACTAGAGCAATTCGAGCGTTACGGGCAGGGAAGCAATGACGACTTGCCCGACAGTTTGGAAATGGCGATAAGTGCTACCGAAGAAGGAGAAACGGTAGTACGCACGGTGAAACGCATGAATAGGTGGTAACGAACTAAGGGAAGGGAGGCGAAATATTGGCAGATTATAATTTAATAGATCCGGTAGATATGGACGAAGTGCTCTTACGACCGTTCGAGCAGGCGCTAGGGGAAGAAACGGTAGAGCGAATGTCTAATCAAGTAAGTAATTATGAATATTACGACGGCCTACAGCATCGCGACGAGTCAGGCAACCTCGTTAAGGCGGAAGATATAGAAAGACCGCCCGGGCTTGATTATGACCCTACGAGATATGCGACTAACTATTTTAAAGCAATTGTTGATAGGAAAGCGCGCTGGCAAATGGGTGGTACTCATGGAATAAGCGTGCCGAGGCGTCAAATAGATGAAATGACGGACGTATTATCAGAGGAATACGAGCCGAGCGATGCGCAGCGAAAAGAGAATGAGCGAGCAGAAGATTACGAAAGGTTGTTATATCAGTTATGGGACGATAACAAAATGCGAGCCAAGCTAACCTCGGCGGCGCGAGATAGACTTATCGCTGACAGAGTAGTTTGCAAAATCTCGTTTAATTCTAGGACAGGTAAACTTCATTGGATTTGGGTTCCCGATTATCAATTTATACCGATATTTTCGGATGATGAGTTTAAAGATTTAATTGGTGCATTATTCGTAAAGCCCCGCAAGTGGCGAAAGGATATAGATTCTGACGAAGTAGACGCATTGCAGATTCAGAGGTACGCGATTGAAGATAACAGCTTATGCTCGTTTGAGGACGGAATATACTCGGAGGACGACTTAGAGTTGTTAGAAGAGGTTACGGCTAAGGGATCGCTTGGACTTGATTTTATACCGATACAGCTTTTCCCCGTTAACGAACTTATCGAGGAATCATTAGGTAACTCAGAAATTAGTGCATTAAGGACGCAGAACGACGTGCTTAATCAATTGAACGAGGACGCTATTGATTCGCTTAAATTCGAAATGTTTGAAATTACGGCGATAACGAACTCGACTCCGGGCGCGGCAGATAACTTACAGGTAGCGCCGGGCGCAGTTGTAGAGGTACAATCTCCGGGCGATACTAAGTCGGCGGATATTAAAAAGGTTTCGGGAAGTTTCGGGTGGAAAGAGGCGTACAAGGATACTTATGCGCGAGTCAAAGGCGCCATGCATGAGATAAGTGGGTTGCCACAGATTGTGCCTCAAGATCTTAATTTCGGGGGACTCAATGGTGAGGCTTTGCAAGTATTGTTCCACGACATTATAACCGATACCGAGGAACATTGGCTATCTTGGGGATATAACCTAGCGGAATTACATGAGAAGTCAATTAAGTACCTGCAAGCGCGCGTAGGAGAATCTAGATTCGCTTATGATAAAGACGTTGTAAGACGTATAGGCGATGATTATGCAAACGAGATAAAGTTTCAATTGCCTTTACCGGATAATCGTAAAGAGCTTGTTGAATTATTAGAGTTAGAAACGTTAGCAGGGTTTGAATCGAATAAAGGCGCACTAGAGCGTTTGGGTGTCGAGAACATTCAAGCTAAAACGCAAGAAATAGAGAGCGAGCGAGGAAGAAAAAGAAATACTAGTGCTGCATCTTATGGGGAAGAAGTAGATGAAGACGTGTTCGAAGGAGGTGAGGATACTGAATAATAAACCTCATTACTCGAAAGAGCCTTACTTCGTATCAGGAAGTGGAGGAGCGGACGGCAAGTCAGCATATGAAATCGCAGTCGATAACGGTTTTGACGGAACTGAGGAAGAGTGGTTAGAGTCGTTGAAGGGCGCGGATGGGAAAGATGGAAGAGACGGCGTCAATGGTACAGACGGAACTAACGGATCAGATGGCGTAGACGGAAAAGATGGGTTCCCATCAGAAGAAGAATGGAACGCATTAGTTGCGCGAGTAGAAGCACTAGAACCAACGGAATAAAATCGACAGCTTAGTCGTAAATAAGCAAATTAGCCGGCGGGCGTTAAACGAATAAGGAGCGATAATATGTCAGAGGAAAATAACCTAGAAACTATTAATGATAAAGACGAAGAAATTGCGAATGTTGACGAAGAAAATGCGACTGACGAGTCGTTAAACACGGAAGGAAACGACAACACGCAAGATGAGTCAGAAGGAAAGGCCATTCCATATAACAGGTTTAAAGAGAAAGTAGACGAGGCCAACGCGTTGAAAAAAAGGCTCGACGAAATCGAAAAGGAACAGGCGAAAAAAGAGCGCCAAGAATTAGAGAAACAAAATGAATATAAAACCCTTTACGAGCAAGCACAGCAAGAGGTAGCCAATATTAAAGCGGACGCGCTTAATGCTAAAAAAGACGCACTATTGTCTAAGGCTGGTTATACAGAGGAGCAAGTAGAGGTGTTGCGTTCGATTATTTTCGGTGAATCTGACGAAGAAATAGCGAAAGCAATCGAAGATTTAACAGGCGTTATTTCGCCAAAGAATAATTATATTGACCCTACGCCACTTGGAGGAGGCAGCGGAAAGCCGAAGCCTACAGACCAAGAGGAGCTAGGGCGAAACGCGGTAACGCGTGTATTAAATAAAATTAAATTATAAAGGAGAAGATTGATTATGGTTTACGGACCTATTTTTAGTAAGACGCAATTACAAAGCGGTAAGAACATCTTAGCTTCAGAGCATTTACAATTTGTCGAAGCAGGAGCAACATTAGATCACACGAAATTCCCTACAGGGTTTAACGAGGTAGGTGCGCAAGTAGCTAGAAACACATCAACAGGTAAGTTTGAGCCTTTCACAGTTACGGAAGGTTTCGATGACTTCGGTATTTTAAACGAGGATTTTAATAACGACTATGAACAAGACTTGATTGCAGGAGAGGTTATCGTTCGTGGATCGGTTTATGAGGCTAAGTTGCCGGAAGAGGTTAGCGCAGAATTTAAAGAAGCTACCCCAATGATTAGATATGTTTCACACGTTAAGTAATCGATAAAAACTATTAATAAAATTAAAGGAGAATGTTTAAATGGCGGGAATCACACATCTTGCCGAGCTACAGAAGCCGGCATTAAGAGGTATTGTTGAGGAAGTAGACAAACAGAAACTGGAGATGCAAGACACGGTATTAAACTTTTTACCGGACGAAGAAACGTATGACCAAGAGTTTGCGTATAACGTAATTAGTACGACGTCTCAAATGGGGGCTATGATTGGAATTGGTAACGAGCCGCCAATCCGTGACCGAGACGCAGTAGCTCGTCGAATGGGGGAGCTTGCTAAGTTTGGATGGAAAGATGTTGTTACTGAAAACGAATTACTTAAGTTACACAATCCACGAAATGACGGAGAGTTTAAAGCATTAACGGACAAGTTAATTGCTGACGGAGCTACAGTAGTTAGTGAATTGCGCGACCGTATCAACGTTACAAAGATGCAAGCATTAACTACAGGTAAAGTAAACTACGATGATAACAACGTAAAAGCAGCGATTGATTTTACGGAGGACATCCCGGAGGAACACAAGATTGCCTTAACTGGTGATAATACGTGGGCTAATCCGGAGCACGACGTTATCGGAGATTTAATCGCTTGGGATAAGCAGTATCAAGATGAAAACGGAGTGCAGGCGGACGCTATCTTAATGACGCGTGAAACGCAAGCCTTATTACTTAAAAACGTCGTAATCGTAAACGAAACTACGGGCATTGCGAATAGTGGTCGCACGCGCGTATCTAATGCGGAATTAAACTCCGTTCTTGATGGATATGGATTGCCGGGAATTACTATCGTAAGAAAGACGAGCGCTCGCGTTAAAAACACTTCCACTGGGGAAGTTGAAACGGTTGAACTTTATCCGGAAGGTCGCGTTATCTTTATTTCTGGCGGAGTAGGAAAATTCTTATTAGGGCCGACGGTAGAAAACAACTTCCAGCCGGGAATTGTATTACAGGCATACGATAAGCAAGAGCCTATCGAATCTGTATTGCGTGCGGCAGCTATTGGTTTTCCAATTATCGAAAAGCCTTCGCTGTTATTATACGCAGATGTCGTCCCTCAAGAAGGCGCAGAAGGATAATCTAGGCGAGAAACCTCGCCTATTGCACGCACTTATTACTAAATTAAGGAGATTAGATATTTAATGACTTCAATTAAAGCAGTTGCAGGCGGAGATATAAAAGCTAATAGAGGACTTAAGATTTCGGTAAGAGAGGGAGGTACTCCTGTATTAGTTTATGCTGATAACGGATATCCTCATTTCAGAAGTTTTAAGGACTTGGAAGACGGTGAAGAGATAACTATTAAAATTACGGGTAACCATGTATGGAAAATTGAGGCGGGTGAAGAGTTACACGCAGGAGAAGCAGTTTATGTGGGCGAAGAAGGTAAACTGTTTGCTAGACGTAGAGGAGAGGATTCACCGGCGCAATTATGTGGTTACGTTTCTAGCGACGCAAAGGAAGGCGAAGTTGTTGACCTCGTAAGAAATATGCAGATGAACGGAAACTGGATTGTAAAAGTTAACGAGGCTGTTTCTACGGAAGGCGGAGAAGTAGATGACGAAGTATAAAGTTAAAACGACGGCGGTTATTGATTATAACCCTGTCGGCTCAATTATTGAGCTTTCAAAGAATACTGCGGAATATCTTTCTGAGAAGGGCTATGTGCATATCATCGAGGAAGTCAAGAATAAGAAGACTACAGCTAAGACAAAATCAAAAGGTAAAAAGGACTCAGATAAAAAGGAGTAAGGAGGGGCGTCGATGGATAAACGAGAGAAGGTTATCGGTAGATTATTGAGGAGATTCAAAGGCGTGCCTAATTTCGAAAATATAGATGCAGAGGAACTCGTCGATGAAGCTATCGAAACACTTGGTTCGGACGTGTCGGCGGAACTTCTAACTTTGTACGCTCAATATCAAGGTGCTTGGCAAATAGCGTTTTCTGTGGCGCATTATTTCAAGTTTACTGATGGAGAAGAATCAGTAGATAAATCAATGATTGCGGACAATTATCGAAAGCTTGCGAAGGATTTTCAAGAGGAATATGAGAGGGAGAAAGCGAAAGTTTTGGGTAATAACTTCCGTATTATGAGCCGTGCAGACCGGCCTATTACGTCGCCACCTACCGGAGGTAATAATTAATGGCGGAAATATTAACTTCGCAGACGGAGCTTAATCGCATATTTCAAAAGATGCGCGGAGAGTATAACGGTCTTAATAAGCGGCAGCAAGAGTTTGCTATAAGGGAAATAAGCAGGTCGCGCACGGAATTAAATGACTTATTGACGGAATATGCAGATAATGACGGAATTATTGCTCGAAGAAGAATGCGTAGATTATTGCGAGATTTAGACGAAATAGAGGCGCAGATGCGTAAAAATGGGGAAAAGGCGTTGCATACTATTATCGACGAATCAACGGAGTTTTCTACCGAAAAAATAGCGGCCGCAGCCGGCATAAGTCTATCCGCCTCGCAGTTCGATAGAGTAAATAAACACGTGATTAAGTACGTAGTCAATAGGTTTGGAGAAGATGGATTAGTATTATCAGACCGAATATGGGGAACGGCTGGCGAGATTAGAGACGAATTATCGTCCGTTATTCGTGGCGGGATTATCAAAGGTGACGGAATTAATTCGATGATACCTAAAATACGCGAAACGTATAATTCGGAGTCTTGGAAGATTAGAAGATTGGCGCGAACGGAGTCCGTAACGGCGCATCGAGCGGCTACGGCTTATAACGCGCAAGAGTCTGATTTAGTTGAATATGTGCAATTTCATGATGGAACATGCGGAAGAAAAGACCACCATCAGCATCGATGCTTCGAACTGGCTAATGTCGACAAGTACGGCAAAGGCGCTGGAATTTATAAACCTACGGACACAGAAATATGGATGCCTCATCCGAATTGTACGAGCTATATTACGTATATCCTAGACGAAAGGTGGTTATAACGAAGTGCTTAGCGAAAAAGATATTGATTATATGAAGGAAGCTAAAGACGAGATGTACGAATTGAGGAAGCGTCCTATTAAATTAATCTATAAGCGAGAGGAGCGCGACCCAATTACAGGCGTTATTATAGGCGAATCAAAAGACAGTATTGACGCTAAAGCTGTTATAACGGAAATTTCGTCAGCCCTTCCAGATAAAACAATTGAAGGTGGAGTCATGTATGATGAGCCTGATATAAAGATAGATATTAAATATTACGAGGTTGCCGGCATGGTTGATGGATTAGTTAATGCAGAGTATTTAGGTAGGGATTATGAAATAACTGCAATTGACCGCAAAGGAATCGGCGAAAGAGATAGGTTCGAAATTCTAGGAAGGGCGATTGTATGACTAGGATGAATATAAAAGTCAGCGGATTAGACAAGGTTATGAAAGACTTTTCTTTAGCAGGCATAAAAGCGCAAGGAAACGCTGATAAAGTTACGGAAACATATACGCGCAAGATGGCCAGTGAGGGCGCATCTAATGCCCCAGTAGATTCGGGAGACCTTAGAGCGGACCTAGCATCAAGTCCTCAAAGGCTAGCTCCTGCTTCGTGGCAGTTTGGGGGGAGTCTTCCATATACTAGGCGACAAGAGTACGAGCATCCTTCTAATAAAGGATTTATTAGGAACTCCGTTTATAGTAATAGAAACGAATATCGAGAAGCATTAAAACGGGAGGTGTCTAAGTTTAAGTGAATAACTACGACATTTTATACTCGTTGCAAATGTTTTTTAAAGATAGATTCGGTTTGCGAGCGGATTGGGTAAGTGATGGCTACGAATATCCCACTGAGCGGCCTTTTATTACTATCGAGTTTCTACCGGACGAGCGCATAGAGCGAGTTAAGAATCTTGAGGCGTTACAGATTATCGAGCATTTACAAATAGGATATCACGCTAAAAACATTGTAGACAGGACGAAGCAGTCCGAGAAGATTGCGGACGCCTTAACGTTTACTAAAATTCCATATTTTAATACAGACAAGTCAATCGATAATTCGGTTGGCTTTTTTAGTGTGAAAGTTACGTCAGTAGTGCCTTTGGGGGCTGACGATATTAATAGGAAGTCGGAGTACCATCGGGTTTATCTCGATGTTGAAATTGAAAAAATAAAAAGGAGAGGTTAAGCGATGGCAGTATCAGAGGGATACAAATATAAAGGGGAAGACACGCTTTATTTAGTCGACTTAGGCGACGGTTTAATTAGGCCGTTTGACCAAACTAGCGGAAGTACGTCATTTGACATCGACGAGTTAGAAGTGTCTACAAAAGACCGTACAGGAGTAGACTACGGAGATGTCACGGAAACACGTTCATTTGAAGGGGAAATCGTAGAAGGGGACCCGTTTATTGACGGAGTAAAAGCGGCAATTAGAGCTAAGAGATTTATAGATATTTACGAGGTTAATTTAAAAACAAATAAGGCGGAGAAAGGTATTCATATGATTAGTTCGTTCGAACTTGAACATGATCACGGGGAGTTTTCTACTTACTCTCTTGAAGGGAAATTGTTCGGAGAAGTTACGTCTACTGATCTTACAGAAATACCGGAAGGTGCGCCTGAGCTAGAGTTAGGCGGAAATGAAGATGAAGAAGGCGGCGGAGGCGGCGTCGAAGGTTAAGGACAATAATATATTGTAACGGATTTGGGCGGGCCTTTGCTCGCCTTTTTAATATCGTCAAAAAGACGTTAAAACAGGAGGATATACTTAATGACTACTTTTACTATAGATGAAAAAGAATATAATTTAAAACTTACTTATGAATCTGTTAAGCGATTAAATAAGGAATTTGAAGGAGGATCTTTCGAACTTATTGGTAAGGCTATTTCAGGGGATTTCGAGGCTTTTCCAGTAATCATACACGCCGCGTTAATCCATACCGGGGAAAATTTCACGCAAAAGAAAATCAATGAGCAGATAGAAGTTCTTTTTGATAAGGAAGAGCTTACTTTAGAATCTATCCAAAAATTGTCTAACGAGGTAATCTCGGAAAGTTTTTTCTACAAGCCGACGGTCGAGAAGCTGATGAAACAGAATCCGGACATGAAGAAGGCTTACGATCAGTTAATGTCGTAAACGGAGCGGAGCTTAACGATGTTGAGTCGGCTATGTTCGACGCTTGGAGATATTTAAAGCTCAGTTCGACAGAGTTTTTATTGAAGACACCGCGCGAGTTTTCGATAATGTTGTCAGCGGAGATTGAGCGAAGGCATGACGATTTTGAGGTAATGGCGGCCAACGCTATGATGATGCGCGCTGCATACCACAAAGAGAAGCTAAAGCAGAGAGACCTTTATAAGCGTCCTAACAGCGGAAATGACGAAAGAACGGCGGAGGATATTCGTAATAAGCAGAAGGAAGTTATCGAAAGACTTTCTCGTTTCGAAGAGTTTAAAGACTTATTAACTAGAAAGGAGGTAACCGATGAATGATATTCTAGTTAAAATTGGAGCGGATATAAGCGACTTTTCTAGGAAAATGTCCGAGAGTAATAACGCGCTAAGGAATTTCGGAAAAGCCAATCAACAAACATTCGACAGCTTTAAAAAGGTCGGAACGATGGCAGTCGGAGTTGGGACGGCGATAGGAGTAGGTCTCGGAAAGTCCGTAAAGACTGCCGCAGAATTTGAGGCATCCATGTCGCAAGTAAAGGCTATTAGTGGCGCGACTGGAGGCGAGTTCGATTCCCTACGAGATAAAGCTATTGAGATGGGAAATTCTACCATGTTTAGTGCTAAAAATCACTGGCACACTGTCGAGAAATCGGCAGCATAAATAAGTAACCAAAATCGGGGAAAGTCTAAATCTCTATTAAAATATCAATAGGCTTCGCAAACTAGGGTCGCTCCCGAAAGAGATGGTTCCCTCATCTCTGTTTGCGATATAAACGGGGTATAACTGGGGAGGTTATAATATGATCAAATGTAATAGGTGTTATAAGTTAAAAGAGATTAAAAATTTCGAGACAGGTCGAAAGACGTGTCGTAAATGTCGTTCAGAGTATAAGAAAAAACACATTAAAGAGTGTGAGGAGTGTTCGCGCGCATTTAATTCACACAATAAGTTATCTAAGTATTGTAGTAGAGAATGCGTAGCAAAGTCTCGTAGGGTGAGAATTTCAGTTAAATGTGATAATTGCGGAGATAGTAAAGAAGTAACCATTAGCTCGGCGAGCCGTGTTTCTAATAATTTTTGCGATCAATTATGCCGAAATGAGTATTTAAAAACATCTATGAAAGGATTACGTAATCCCAATTATAAACGCGTCACTAAAAAATGTGATGGATGTTTTACTGAAATTGAAGTCCAACCATATCAGTTAGAAAATCTAAAACATAATTTTTGCAGTCGTTCTTGTTTTATGGAAAATATAGGAAAGTATTACAGTGGCGAGAATAATAGTAACTGGAACAAATCCTTATCCGAAGAAGATAGGAATGATTTGCGAAGATATCCTGAATATTATAAATGGAGAAATGATGTGTATAGTCGAGATGAGCATACGTGTCAGTCTTGTGGAAATACAGAGAGCGGAAATTTAAACGCCCATCATATAGAGAATTACTCCAATAATATAGGGTTAAGAACTGATATTAATAACGGAATAACTTTATGCGTAGATTGTCATATTAAATTTCATAAAACTTATGGATACACAGGTAATAACAAAGAACAATTGAATGATTTTATAAAAGCGAATAAAACGGGCATTGCCTAGCTTGTTTTATGTTAGTAGAGATACGACAACCCCGAGGTAAGTCGTGTATTTAAAAGTATACGACCACCGTAGAGCATAGACGTTGAAACTGTTTAACAGAATAAAATACGTCCACGAGTGGTTACCGCCTAAACGTAATAAGACGTAGGCGAAAAGATATGCCGAACTTGCGGGAAACCGTAAGAAGTAGAGGATAAAAAGCCTTTACGATAACAATGCGGAAAGAGTGAATCCGCAGATGCGATGGCCAACCTCGCACAAATGGGTTGGGAAACGGACGAGATACTAGGCGGTATTGAGCATACCTTAAACTTAGCGGCCGCCGGAGGGTTAGAACTAGCCGACAGTGCCTCGATAATGGCGAATACGATGAACCAATTCGGGATGGAGACTAGCGAGGCAGAGCGTGTGGCGGACTCACTTGCATATGCAGCAAGTCACGCCGGAACTGATGTACAAGAGATGGGTGACGCCATGAAGTACGCTGGGGCTAACGCGGCGGCAGCGGGCATGTCCGTAGAGGATACGGCTGCATTTATCGGAGTCCTTGGTGACGCTGGGGTTACTGGTTCTAAAGCAGGAACTTCGTTAAACGCTATGCTCCGTGACTTAAAATCAAGCGCGGAAGATGGTGCTATAGCTGTTGGCGATCAATCCGTAGCTCTATATGATGCCGAAGGTAATATGCGTAATATGCCTACAGTTATCGGTGAGATAATTAAAGCAACAGAAGATATGACCACTGAGCAGCGAGATAATGCAGTGGCGTCTATTTTCGGCGAACAGGCACTGGCCGGATTTAACGCTATTGCAGGTAAGGGATCTGACGCCGTATCTAATTTAGCGGATGAGTTAAATAACTCGAAAGGTACTGCTAAAGATATGGCTGAGGTTGCGCAGGATAACCTATTGGGAGCGTTGACGGCTCTAAGCTCCGCATTTGAAGGCGTTCAAATAGCTATAGGGGCTGCCCTTATACCTTATATAAGACAATTAGCGGAGTGGTTAAAGAGACTGGCAGATTGGTTTAATAGCTTATCAGATTCAACGCAACGTAAGATAGCCGTATTTTTAGCACTATCATCTGTCATCGCCGTAGTAGGCGGGGCATTAATGCTACTAATCGGATTCTTACCGAATTTAATTAGCGGATTTACGGCGATAATTACCGTTGTAAAGGCGGTCGGATTAGTGTTCACATCATTATCCGCTCCTATAGTCGCAGTTATAGCAGTTATTGGACTAGTTGTAGCAGCGGTTATTAAGTTATGGCGGACTAACGAGGATTTTAGAGCCAATGTAATGACGATTTGGAATAACATTAAAACGCTTATGATGGGCGTGTGGCAGGCAATAAAACCGGGAGCCGTGGCTTTTGCATCCGTTCTTGGGGTATTGGTAAATGTTATGGCCGATTTAATTGGATGGGTCGTAAGCGTTGTGGCTTCTATAACTTCTTGGGTAGTTTCGTTTATTGAAGCTAATCAATGGATTATGAAGACGATACAAGTAATATCGAAAATTGTAGGAGTTATTGCCGGACTAATAACTGCATTCGCTGTCGTTGCTAAAGTGATAGCTATAGTAATAACTGTTATTAAGGCTATTGCGGCTGCATTCGCTTTCTTATCCTTACCTGTATCAATTGCAATTGCGGCAATTGTCGGAGGGGCTATGGCGGTATACAAATACTGGGAACCTATAAAAGGATTTTTTATAGACCTATGGGAATCCATAAAAGAGGCCGGCTTGCGTATTTGGGAAAACCTTCAAGAAGGCTGGTCAAATGCGGTTGAGAACTTAAAAAGCGTATGGGAAGGCGTCAAAGTATTTTTCACCATTCTATGGGAATTTATTAAACAAGTTTCAATCAGTGTTTGGGACGGAATAAAAGAGGCTTGGACTGCGGCGGTCGATTTTTTAAAGGATACTTGGACATCAGTTAAGGAGTTCTTTGTCGGCATTTGGGATTTCATTAAAGAATCCGGACTGTTGATTTGGGAGAATTTAAAAGAAGGCTGGGCAAACGCAGTAGAAAATCTGACAAACGCATGGGAAGGCGTTAAGGTTTTCTTTACCGTTTTGTGGGAAGTTATCAAGACGATATTTACGAGCGTTTGGGAAGGTATCAAGGAAGCGTGGACCTCTTCGGTTGAGTTTTTAAAAGAAACTTGGAACTCGGTCGTTGAGTTTTTCGTAGGTTTATGGGAATCAATAAAAGAAGTATTCGCTAATTCCGGTCAGGGAATAATTGACATTTTGTCAAATGTATACGACTGGATGAATGATTTAACTGGCGGAGCATTTGGCGTATATGTCGATATAATTCAGTCTTATTTAATGACTGCATGGGATATAATAAAATCCGTTTGGAGTTATATTCAAGACACGTTCTCTAACGTATTAGATTTCATTAAGGCGCTAGTAAAGCTAGATTTCCAAGGCATGAAGGACGCTATGAAGAACCAGATGGATACGGCTAAGCAGTTGTTGCAGAATATATGGAACGCAATTAAATCGAACATTGGTTCTAAATTAAGCGAGATTTTATCGTCTGTTATTGATAAGTTTACGCAGATAAAAACGAATATACAGAATAAAATGAATGAGGCTAAGTCGGCTCTTGTTAACAAGTTTACGGAGATGGTATCTAATACGCGTCAAAAAGCGCAAGAAATCGTTAACGCCGGACGAGAGAAGTTTGAGGCGTTTAAAAACGCAGTGCGAAATAAATTGACAGAAGCTGTTTCGGTAGTCGGTAAAAAGGTCGGCGAGATGCCCGGCAAGGTAATGGAGTTCTTCGGCAAGATGACGGACGCCGGTAAGCAACTAATTGCGGGGCTAATTAACGGTATTAAGCAGATGGGATCAAAGGCTGTCGAAGCTGTTACGGGAGTAGTTGACGGCGTTGTAGACAAGGCTAAATCGCTACTAAAGATTAAATCTCCGTCGAGAGTATTCATGGAAATCGGACAGTATACGGGCGAGGGCTTGGTGCGCGGAATGGATGCGTCTAAAAAGGCGGTAGAACGAGCCACTGGTCGAATGACTGACGCAGCCACGCCGGACATTGATATGAGTTACAACACACCTAAAGGCGTACATCGAACTATGTCATCGGCTATTAACGGTTCGGTTGACGTTAGTGCGTCTAGTGGCAATGCGCTGCTATCAGAAATTAGAGACGAGTTACGCAAGCAAAAACAGATGATAGTTGAAATGGACGGAGAACGAGTAGGCGAGGCTGTCCGACCCCACGTAAATAACGGAAATGCAGTTGACGCTGTTGTAAGGAGGTATTTCGATTAATGGACGTAGAAATAACGAAACAAGACGGAAAAACAACTAGATTGAGCGATATAGGAATTACCGTCCAAGACTTTGTCGTATCTTCTATCAGCGTCGAAGGTATTTATAGCGAGATAGAGGGACGGTCGGGTTTATTGGATTATGGAGCCGTGATGGGATCGAGGACTATTACGGTTCCTTTTTATTATAAGGCGGCTGACTTACATGATGTACCACTCCTTAGAGATGAGCTTTACAGCTTAATAATCAGTAGTAAATCATTTTATATAAGAGAGCTTAGACGTGACATATATCAAACAGGAGAAAATAAATATATCGGAGGTAAAAGATATCTTGTACGAATTACAGGAGAATTCGATATTGAGCAGACATTTAAATATGGGTTTGGCGAGATGGTATTCGAAACGACAGAATTGCCATTCGCAGAATCTATTGGAACTACGCAAGATATCGGCGGCGATGGACTACTGCACAGCGATGAACTTTGGGGATATGGCATGGGATTAATGTACGGGGAAGAATTGCAGTCATATACTCACGAATCCGATAACTTTTATATATATAACGCAGGAAACGTAGGAATACATCCGTTTGAACAACACCTGACTATCGATATATCGGATGTGGAAGGTTCGGTTAATGGTTTTGAACTTATCAATAAGACGACTGGAGACGTTTTTAGAGTAAACGAACAAGTAAATAGCGATGCTCGGATTCTATTGGAAGGTCCGAACATTACTAGGAATGGCTTACAGTACTTGAGGAAAACAAATAGAAAGTACATCACATTAGCGCCCGGATTAAATGAGTTTAACATAGGTAAAGCGTCTAAAGCACGAGTTAAGTTTGATTTTAGATTTTATTACAAATAATAAAGGCGGTGTATATAAATGGACTTGAACAGAACTCCTAATCCACTGAATAGAGAAGCAAGAAATCAAGAAAACGAAAACTGGCATAAGTTAGAGCGGCTGAACAAATCCGTAAACAATTTAGTGTTGCATAGCGGAGGAGACAGTAATTTAGAAGTCGTACAAGCTCGCGGCGGAGAGAGTACGCTCAACGATAGAATAAACAGCGTAGAGGACAAAGCCAACTCTATAAAGAGTGTTGTCGTATCAAAAAACGAGCCAAAAGATGCAGATATTTGGTTTGAGGTGTTGTAATGGATTCGTATATTTTAACGTTTGAAGGAACGGCTGACCTTAGACTATTAGACGAACACGGTATAACCGATGTTCACGTAGCCGAGAATTTCCCGTATATAGTTTTTTGTACGCTAACAGAAAATCAGGTCGATTTACTAAAAAATGAGAAAGAAGTTAAGTCTATGGAACTTGATAAAGTTGATGATTTTGAAGCTACCGGCTCACAAACCGAATCATATGCTATAGATTTATTAGAAGTAAAGAAATATCATGAGAAAGGTTTTAAGGGGCAAGGAATAAAAGTAGCTGTGTTTGATAGTGGAGTACAAAAACACGAGGACTTAGATATTAAAGGCGGAATAAACGCTTACGACCAATCAAAGCCTTATGACGAAAATATTTATACGTCGCATGGAACAATGGTTGCCGGTGTATTAGCCGCTAAGGATAACGGCAAAGGAACGTTAGGTGTCGCTCCTGAATGCGATTTATATGTCGTTAAATTAGACGATAATGCCGGCAGTAATAACGGAAGTCGTTGGAGTGAGCAGATAATAGGTTTAGACTGGGCGATGAGCAACGGCATTGATATTATTAATTGCTCTTTTTCGGGATTAACTGATTCAACCGCTCGATATAATGCTTTTAAGGACGCGCACGAAAGCGGCATAATTATTTGTGGTTCAGCCGGAAATATGCAAAACAGAGTAGATGACAATAGATCTACAATGGGATTCCCTTGTAGTTATCCGTTTGTTGTTGCTACTGCCAATATTAGGTCTAATAGGATAAGGAACGCTTCTAGCTGTATGGGAAGGCATATAAACTTTTCAAGTGGTGGGACTAGTATACGAAGTACTACGATTGATAGTGCTAACAGTATAAGTAAAAAGTACAGGTCGGGTACGGGTACATCTTACGCATCACCAAGCGTGGCAGGTATAATAGCGCTTCATAAACAAATGTTTCCTGATTATAGTAATGAGGAAATTTTAGAAGTTATGTATGAAAATGCGCAAAGAATCGGTGATCCGTGGGAGTATGGCGCAGGCATTCCGAAGTTTCCGGAAAAACAATATTATGATATTCAAATCAAATATAAAGGTGACTCTGATGCAGATATGTACATTAAAAATGAAATGATGATAGATAATTCAATACAGATGAAAGCGAGGTTATAAAATGGCTAAATTTAGTAACCTGTATCCAGTCACTAAAACAAGAAACGTTATAGATAATGACGGAAAAACTCTATCTGAAATTATTTCCGGCTTACAATTTGATTCAGGTTTGATAGAGAACGCTACTGGCGACAGTAATAATATAAAAGGAGAATATATTAAACTCCCCACAGGGTTCTTTGTTTTTTACTACCCTAAAATAGAACTTAAAATAATCGGACAACCTTTATATCACAGAGCGACCGTTAATTTCCCATTCGATGTAGATGCAGACAATTACGCAGTTAATATAACGTTAGAGACAGGTGATGTATCTCAGTCCGACATCCATAGTGTTTATATCAGGAATAGATATAACGACGGCGTGCAGATATCCTCTATTAACAAAGTGGAACAAAACGAAAGAGATACTATAGCCTGTAGTGTTATTGTTGTAGGTAGGGTTTAAATGTATGTTATAGATTTAGAAGGTAACGAATATCCTTTACAAGCTACAACTACAAACGAAAAAGAGGTAAACGGAAATCAGTCTCTGTCTGCCACTATATTATCAACTAAGGTTAATAAAAAGTTCATTTCGGACATAAAAGAAATGTGGCGAATCGTGGATCACGATAACGTAGAACATAAAATAATATATGCTAAAAGAAAGGGAGTAGGAAGATACGAACCTGAGTATAAGGAAGTTGAAACAATCGATTCGATATTTTATTATCGTCCTACGCAATCAGTTGTTAGGTCTAGTACATCTAAAGAAAAGGTTAGCTCTTCTCAATTACAAGTTGAAATCAAAGCGATCCCTTTGTTTTTTGACGACTTTGATAATGATCGTATATACGACAATATAAACGAGCACATGACCGCAATAAGCGCATTTACGAAGCTGTTCCACGGAACTAACTACGATTTTGTTTTAGTTGATAGGTTTGATGCGGTTCAATGGGAAGGTTTTGGCGCTGGGGAAACTCGGCTAGAAACCTTCAAACGTTGCCTAGATCGATATAAATGTGAGTTTAGAATTTCAGGAAATATTATATATCTCGAAAAACAAGTTGGAAGAGATACGCAATTTCAATACCGGCACCGCTTAAACTCATCTAACATTGAGGAAGAAATAGACGCTGGTGAGATGTGGACATATGCTAAAGGTTATGGAGATTATGGAAACGAGGGAGATGCCGGTGAGGAAGGTAAGGAAGATTGGGAGAATGCAAAACTTATTGAAGAATATACGTCTCCTTTAGCAGACATTATAGGAGTTAGACACGCCCCTCCTATAAAAGACGGTAGAATAACTCGTAAAGCGAAAATGCAAGATAGTTTAAAAGAATTAGTTGACGAATCGTTAAAGGTAAGCGTAAGTGCTGATGTATACGATTTGCAAAAACAAGGATATCCTGTTGCTCAATCAGAAGTGGGCGATAGGGTTTTTTTAATTGACGAAAGAATTGGTCTTGATGACGAGGTAAGGGTTATATCGCAGTCTAAAACGCGTAACTGGAAAGGCGATGTAATAGATTTAAACATCACCTTTGGAAGCGAAGGTATTGAAAAACGTCATCGTTCGCAGTTATCCACTGCTGTAAAGGATATCCAAGACTTAATAACCGGACGAAAAAAGTTACCATATAGCGTACTTCCTGCGGCAGAACAAAGCGCTTTAAGAGCATTAAGAGAGGCGCAAACAGAGTTGATTTTTGGAAGTAACGAGAACGGCATACAAGGAATTATTGCGCAAGAAAAAGACGACCCTAACCGCCTAGTATGGCTTAACTCTGCTGGTTGGATGATTTCGACCGACGGAGGAGCGACTTCAAATGTAGCAGCTACTGCAGACGGTATTGTTGCCGACGTTATTTACACCGGAACATTAAACGCAGACAAAGTCAATGTTTATGGCGGAGACGGTAAGTCTTATGCATATTTAAGCGGAAGTGAGATCGAAACTAGAGGGACACATACGCGGACGTGGTTCGGAGAATCTGAAACACATGACGTCGGTTTACAGCTTCGATATGGCCGACTCCGATTTCATAATTATGAAAACGAAAGAAATTTATATATATCCGAAAAAGGAATCGGTACGTATATAGGAGGTTCTGATGCCGAGGACGGAGGTTATCAAGGTTCGGGGGTTATAGAGTTTTTTAGTCATATGTACGACAGTGAAGTTAGAGGACTAACTTTATACTCAAACCGCGGAACAATTGGACTTAGAGCAGATACAAGAGACGTTATATTGGACGCTGATAGAAATAGTGATATTAGGTCACGTAGAGGCTCGGTATTGATTAAGCCCCACATCGACACACGTCCGGGTTATAACCACTTTAGGTTGGCGGTAAAAGATAATTCCAGCGCATCGGACACTGACGGCTATATGACCTTTGGAAACACTAATAACGGCCATGCAAGTGGTATAAGATTTAAAAAATCAAAGAGTGGCGAGCCTTTAATTTGGGCAACAGACGGCAGTGGCGCTCCTGCGACAGGTAGTTTTTACGGTAGACGTTTATATGGAGATTTAATGCCGAGAGGGTCGTATGCTTATGCTATAGCTCCTAGGTTAAGGGTAGTTACTAACGAAAACAAAGATACGTACGGAGACGTGCAAGCTGACAGGTATCTAACATCATCGGGCGCGTCAGCGTTTGTCGGCGCAAGAAGCGCGATGTTATCTTCACCTAAACCTAATGAAGCTACTAAGTTATTGAACGAACTAGATTTAGTAAGGTTCACAGACGATAAAAACAATCCTGAATTTAAAATATCTAGTAATCAGTCGGTGTCTGTAGATGATGGAGATACAACAGATAATGATAAGGCTTTGTATTTGGCTATAAAATCATTGCAGGAGATTGTGAACAGAGTAGAAGAATTGGAGGCATCGAAATGAATCAACCAAACAAAGATTACATGAACCAATCACTAGTATCGCAGATTGCAAGGTTATCCATGCAAATAGCTGAACGTGATGCGATTATAACGGAGCAACAACAAGAGTTAGAGGAAATACGTAAAGAGCAAATAGACAAGATGAACGAGGATGATAGCGATGGCGGACATAAATAAAAGGCTATTAACCGCAAAGGATAATAAAGGAAATGATATTCCTGCTCCACAACAAAAAGTTAAAGGAAAAAATGATTTCGAGTTTACCGAGGGAAGTCATGGCGCTCAACACACGAAAATAGTTGATGCGTCTGGTCAACCTGCCGATATAGATGCGGAGCTAAAGTCCATAAAACGAATGCAGGCGGAAATATTGGATAGGTTGGACAAGGGAATCGATACTCGCCTAACTGGGAGTAATGTTGAGGAAGAGTTCGTGGAAAGATTTATTTTTGACGGGTCAAAAAATACTACTAATTATGTATTCCCACCAGAAAATACTAGGGGCGCTATTGTTTCAGTTACAATTCATGGTGCTACAGGAGATTATTCTTCCGGTAAAGGATTTAGACCTCGTTTACTTAATTATGTACTCGGTAATAGGTCAGCAAACAGAGCACTTGAAATTTCTACGGAATGGTTGAAATCGAGTGAGGGGATATATCAATTCTACCTTTATCCGGGAATTGATTTAAAAGATGCCGATACTCGTAACAAATATAATAAATTCTACACTTCTCATGTTTTTGTTCCCAGTGTTTTAGGTTTATTTTTTGACATTGATGGGGTTTTGTCAGAGGACGAAGGTTTTGATGTGTCAGCAAAAGTAATGTGGTTGAGGTGATAAAATGGTTAGAATATACAAAAACACAGAGTCAAAAAATGTAAACTTGGGTGATGGCTGGATTTACTGGAGTTCTTTAAAAAACGATGATGGAGAAAAATACGTTTGGTATAAAGAGGTGACACAAGAAGAAGCAGGCCGTTACGAATTAGAAAAGGACTTACTCAACTAACTGATATCTATAGTTTAGTAGTTAAGTGTTTAATAAGTTTTTTATGGTAATTATTCCCTTTTTGTCGTATTATGTAGACAATAGGAGGGGATAGTATGGAATTAAGTATTTCCGAGCAATTAATGTATTCAACAGTTAGAATTGAATGTGTTTTGAATAATGGGCAATCAAGTGTAGGTACTGGATTTTTTTATAATTTTCTTGAGCAAGAAGATGGAAGCCATGTTCCTGCTATTGTTACTAACAAGCATGTGATTAAAGATGCAATAAATGGCAGATTCATATTAACTGAGGCGGATAATGACGGATTGCCGTTAGATAGTTTGCACATACCAATAGAGTTTAATCAATTTGAACAAAGATGGATAGGGCATCCAGAAGATGATGTAGATTTATGTATTATGCCTATCGCCCCTATCTTCCATGAACTTGAAGAGATGAATAAGAGAATATTTTATAGAACTATGCAAAAGTCTTTTATTTACACTACAGAGGATTTGAATGAATTACATGCTATTGAAGATATTACGATGATTGGTTATCCTAATGGACTATGGGATAGTATAAATAATAAACCTGTTGCTAGAAAAGGTATAACAGCTACTCATCCTAAGCATGATTATGAAGGAAGAGAGGAGATTGTTATTGATGCAGCATGTTATGGAGGTTCTAGTGGTTCACCAGTTTTCATATTAAATGAAGGTTCGTATTCTAGCGGTAATGGTGTAGTAGTTGGGTCTAGGATTATATTTCTAGGAATATTGTATGCGGGTCCACAAGTAACTGTTAATGGAGAGGTTGAAATTGTAACCATACCTACATCACAACAGCGAGCTATTACGAGGTCAATGGTTATGATGAATTTAGGATTTGTTATCAAAGCACATAAATTATTTGACTTCGAGCCTATACTAGAAGAAATGAATAAATAAAAAATAAGCATCTCTTTTATGAGGTGCTTTTTGTTTTGCATGAAATATGGGGTGATTTAGTGAAATGTGAGGAGTGTAATAAACCTTTAATATTTATAAATACTGATAAAGAAAATTGTTTAATTGGATATTGGATTTGTGTTAACTGTAACGCCTAACCGGGCGTATTTTTTATGGGGAAATACGAGTTAGTCTACTCAAAAAAGGACAAGGAGATGAATAATATGATTATTGGAGGAATAAATTTGGAACACTTAGAAGCAGTGAAGTTTTATTTGTTTGGAGATGTTAAGTTTTTGCATCTTCTAATTTTATTAATGGCACTAGATATTATAACAGGTATCGCAAAAGCGATTAAAGACCAAAACTTATGGAGTCGCAAGTCATTGTTTGGATATGCTCGTAAAGTGCTTGTATTAGTAGTTGTTGTATTAGCAAATGTGATTGATCAAATATTAGATTTAAACGGGATGGTGGCATATGCTACTGTCCTTTTTTATATCGCAAATGAAGGTTTGAGTATTACAGAAAACCTAGCTCAAGTCGGTGTATTAGTTCCACAAAATATTGCTGAGAAATTAAAGCATATTGAAACTGGAACGAATAAGGTTCGAGATGATATTAAAGAAGAATTTTCGGAAGGGGACGATAAATAATGACACATCTATTAATAGCTGGTCACGGAAGGCAAAAGAACGGCGTATTTGATCCGGGTGCAACCGGATTGATAACAAAAGGCGAACATCGATATGTTAAAGAAGATTTATTCCCGGCGATGAAAAAGTTTTTACCTAAGAATCATGACTTAGTATTTTTTGATGATTATAACGTATACAGCTACGGAAACATTGTGTCACTTGCAAAAAAATATAACGCTTCACAGATTACAGAATTTCATTTTGATGCAGCTGGTGCTACAGCAAAAGGTGGTCACGTAATCATTCATAGCAACTACAGCCCAGACAAAATGGACTTAGCATTGCGTGATACAATAAAGTCCATGGTAGGTACAATTTATTCACACAAGGGTCATGCAGGTGTCAGTGGACGTAATAACCTAGCCAACGTAAATCGTACAGCAAACGCTGGTATTACGTATAGATTAGTCGAGTTAGGCTTTGGTACAAATAAAGATAACGCTAAAGTGTTAACAGAGGACGTGGAAATATACGCTAAAAAGTTAGTTAAAACTTTAACAGGTACGACTAATGATAAAAAACCTTCAGCGTCTAAGCCTAAGCCTAGAAAGCCAAGCACAGCTAAACCTAGCAATAAATATAACGTTGCTGTTGATGGCAGTTGGGGTCCGGATTTAACGCGTAATTTACAGCGCTATTTCGGAACAACTGTTGACGGCGTTATTAGCGGTCAACCAAAAAATCGTAGCACACAAAATATTCCTAGTGCTAAATACGGTACTAGCGGTAGTAACTTAATACGTGCTATGCAACGTCATTATAAATGTAAAATTGTTGACGGTAAGATTAGTAATCCATCTAATTTAATTAAGGCGATGCAGCGCAAATATGGATTGAAAATAGTTGATGGTCATGTAAGTTTACCGTCTAATTTAGTTAAAGAAATACAGCGTAGATTAAATAACGGTACGTTATAAAGGGAGGGCAAATCGCCTTCCCTTTTTTAATACTTATATAAATCATCTACCTTACAATCCAAGATGTCCGCCAATAAAAACGCTGTCTCTAATGACGGTTTGTTATGGTTATTTATCCATCGAGATAAAACAGATTGACTGACGCCTATTTGATCAGCTACCCACTTCTTTTTATATCCTCTCAACTCTATCCAATAATTAATATTACTTTTCATAGTATCACCTATATGTACTTTCCACATAAACAAGAAAAACCCTTTATTAAATTAGTT
>RWZF01000038.1_pt1 | contig 24005 bp, 40 predicted proteins | sample 2187671 | NCBI WGS metagenome assembly RWZF01 (sample SAMN10531868, study PRJNA481165) | viral metagenome | isolation source: viral particles purified by filtration and ultracentrifugation from about... | host: Nasonia longicornis 2.1 | place: USA:Tennessee | collected 2011-04-01
TTGAATAACAATTTGACTGAAAATAATCTTTATCTAACTCCCAATCATTGAATTTCACTTCTCTTGCTAGAAAAAACTGAGGGATGTATCTAGCATCTCTTAAAAAGTTTTCAAAACTATGCCATCTCTCTTCAACAAATATTCCCCTTTCACTATAATGTTTCATATAGCTCTTGTCTTTGCTTCCATAGCATCTTAATATCATTGATTGCCACACTTTTAACAATTTATTAACTTCCTTATCTGTATAATTCTTCACAGATTGATAATTCCCTAAATATCCAACGTCACATAAATTCCTCTTAAAAAAATCTTTAGTTTCTTTTATAGACCCTGCTGTTAATCTTTCTCTTTTTATAACTCTTACACTTTTAGTATCTAAAAATTGAATTTTAGCAAAATTCTCCCCGTTTTCCTCGTAAACGTCTAAGACTATAAATTCTCCATTACAATTTGTGTTAATGACTTTCCCAACGTAATAATCTGTACAATTGTTATTTATTACTTGAAGTTTCCCCGCAATGATTTTCTTCAACTCACCATGATGATCCTTTATTCTTGGCTTAATCTTAATGATCTCTCTATCGTGATGCCTATGGCTTTCAAATTGATAAGCATAGCTTCTTCCGATATTTCCTAGCTCATTAAACCATTCATCCCAAACATGGACGTTTGCATTATGGAAGTCCTCTTTTTGTGTAGTTTGTTGTTGCCAAAATAATAAAACCTCTTTTAGGGCGGTTTTCCACGCAACTCTCTTTGTAGTTAACAGAGGCATCTCACCCTCATTAAACCCTATTTGAACCCCGAATACAGATTTTGTATAGGCTGGCGTTCCATCCTCCCATACAGTTCTAACATTCTGATCTTTATCCCAATAGCCATTATTAATTATATCTTTTACTATTTCATTGTATTGAATATCTGCTTGACTCATTTATTATCTTCTCTCCTCTATCTTATTTTATATATTGCAACTTTCCGATTGGTAAATGAACAAACCTTTTTGCCGTCAATTTTGACAAGTCCTTTTGATACTAATTCATTTAACCTAGGATGCACACTATTTCTTTCAGGTGACCCCACTAATCCTAAATTATGCATATGTATAGCTAACTCTTTTGCTGAGATTCCATCTTCAAAATTTTTCAAACTATTATATACAAGCCTTTGCTTCTCACCAAGACCATCTTTAATATTGTCATAGGATTCTCTTCTTGTTTCTTTTGTAATAATATTCATTAAATAATCTTCCCCTTATCATATTTAGTCTAGATATTCCCAATTCACCCTAAAAATATGGTCTTTTTTAAATATGTATTCATTTCCACAATTCAGACAATATATCTCATTGTCCCCTACATTATTAACGCTTCTACTTTCACAGTTTGGGCACTTTGCTTTGTCAAACTTGCCTTTAATTTTAGTAAATTCATTATAAGGTAAGGATTTTTCCTTAATTGAATTACCAAATTGCTCACACGCCTTCTTGACTGTACTTGCATTCATTTCAAGCTCTAATGAAATTTGCCTTCTCGATACACCGTTTTTATCACGCTCCGATATAATCCTTTTAAACTCATCTGTGAATGTTCTCTTGAATCTATTGGACTCTTTTAAATTGATTAATATATTTTTGATCTCATCTTTTGAAATTTTCAAAGAGGTCGATATATATCCTAAATCACTACCATCACGATAAGCTGTAATCACTTTTTCTTTAATACTATCCATATATGTATAACACCTCTCCTGTTGCTTAATTATTAATGTTCATTGTTAACACCTTTAAGATGTTTTAAATAATCTCTCCATACTCTATTGAAGTGAACGATCGCATGGACATCCTTATTCCTAAAAGCGATCTGAATCTCCTCTTTAAATATGTCTGGCATTTCATAGATAGAGTCATAGTCCGATGTAAATTTTGCCAATTTATTCACCTTCTTGCTTAAATGACATGTAGTTTTCTATTTCAAATTCAGTCACAAGGTCACTAATCTTTTGTAAAACATTCACTTTGTCATCAAAGTCTACATCCGATATGTCAAAGTGTTTTTTAAATTTTATGTATTCAATTCGCTCTTCTTTATTTAATTCTTTTAAATCTTCGTAAGGAATGTTATAAACTACGTATCTCATCCTTGTATTTTTAGCATCTTTGTATAAAGAAACTCAGTTTTTTATTTTCCTCAATAAGTTCTGTATGTGTTTGAAGCAACTCAATTAAATCCAATTTACTGCCTTGTAAATCTTCTGCCCAAGCATCAAAATCAATCATTGTACAATCCTCCTTGTGTCGCTTTTTGTTTCTAATACGCAATTTACTCGAACTGCGACTTACCACCAATCAATTGTATCTCCGTTTTCTGCACAATCTTTAAAGATATTTTTCAAGTCAGAAAACATGGCGCAATCTGATCTTCCTGCATACCCATAGCAAATATCATCGTCATAGTCTTTTATTTTTTCATAAATCTGTTTTGCTTGTTCTTGATCAATAGATCCTTCACAGTCAGGTTGATAACAAAAGTTGGCAATTTCAACCGTTATTACTTCTTCCTTAACAAGTTCCACTGTTTTTGCGTCATATTTTTTAAAAAAAGATTCTCTCTCAGAACCGATAAGAAGCATTGTGTTATCTGACTCTGAATAATGTTTTCCAAATTCTAAACTAGAAAGAGTTGCTACTTTATTTCTAAATAGATTAAACCCTCCGTAACCCATATCTGCACTAAAATTTTTAGATTCTATCGTAACTCCCATTAAAATTCCTCCTTAATTTACGTCACTCTTTGTGTCTAATACGCATTTTATTTAGCCTAATTTCTCAAAGTATGTTTCACAACATGATTCACACATTCCAAAACTATTATTGGGGTGTATTTCAATGCCACATTCTTTACATTTTTTGTTTTCCTGTTTTTTCATTTCTACTCCCCCTTTACTTCGCATTTTGTATCAAAAAACTTACCATTAAAACTGTATAAAATTCAGATTTTATACAGAAGATCCCCTCTTAAAATACCCTCAATTGACAGGGTTTTATTTTTGAGTATTTTTGTCATTTAGCTCTTTTTGTACCTCTTTGACAATTTTAACCACCAAATTCATATCTGCCTTACCTTTTAGCCGTTGAGATAGGTATTGCATTGGATTCTTGATTTCTCTACGATTAACTAGTGCGACTGCGTGATAAGCCGACTCTCTGATTTCCTTCTCTGTAGCTTGTTTGGGTAGATATGATGTTAAGAGATTAATTTCTTTAATCTGCTTAGAGGTATCTCGACCAACATTTTCATAAGATTCAATTTCTTTATTGATCTCCTTAATATTATTAGAGATTACTGAGTATGTTTGGTCATTATTTAATTCTGAAATTTCCCTCAATTTTAATTTAACTTTTTCATTTTCCAATTTAGCAACTAACAATCTCAAGGTGGAAAGTTTTGCTTTTTCTTTGTTTAATAGCGCACTCTTCATATCTTCTTTAATTTTTTTTGCTACATTTACCATAATTCAAATCCCCTTCCCTTTTTATTTATATAATTATTTGTTGTATATGTATTGTGGGTTAAGACTGCATTATTCCATCTTCAATGCTTTGTGTGTAATTTCTCTGATTGTTGCTTCACTTTCACTATTTTCTAGAATATCTTTCAACGCATTTCGCAGTTTATATATTTCTTCATCCTGATCCTCTACTAGAGATACCAGATAACTCATAGATTTTAGATTTTGTGGCTTAGGTAGACTAACTCTTTCAAACTCTTGAGACAAATGGGATACATCCCTCTTTATCTTCTTAAATTTTTCATCCATATTAGTTATGCCTCCTCATAATCGTTTGGATTTTCATAATAGTCATCAACTAATAATTTTAAATCATTAACAAAATCCCTAATCTTATCTCCACTCTCATAAAAGCTATCTTCTAAAAACCATCCGTCTTTGTGTATTACTGTATAATAAATACAGGACCAACCACCTAGAGACTGTTCTCGTTCTGCTTCAATTTCAAAATCTCTATATTTTACTACCATTTTTACCCCCTATATACCGTCAGCACTAGATGGTTAGGTGCTGACGGTATTAAATTTACCCATTTAAAATTTGTCTAATTTCAGAAAGTGACTGATCTCGTAATAGTCTACCATTTTCAAATACTACTTCTAACAGATTATCATCTACTACAGTAATTTCCATCTCTGCTTCCTTATTTAATCCATCTGTGAAGAAGATTTTCCCACTGTCATGCTTGCTGACAACGACTCTTCCTCGTTGACTCCGTTTAGTTCCATCATCTGTTTTAGGATCTTTAAATAACAACTTCTCTTCCCCATCGATTACAGCATGTGTAGCCTTCATGGCAAACCCTAATGTATCTCGTGTATTGTACTGGTATGTGTAACTGCCAATTCCTAATACAACATTCGTAGATGCAAACCCTTTAGCCTCCAATCCTTTAACAATTTGCTCTGCTCTTTCAAGATTAATGCTGTCACCGTAGATAGCACCAATATGTGAATCTAACACCTTATATCCTTGATCGGAAACTGTTCCTCCAAAGATGTTCCATAGAGCTTCGATCAAACCGATATCTTCAAGTTTAATCTCATATTCTTCACTGTGGATTCTGTCAAATCCATCAACATAATAAAAACGTTTGTCATATCTGTTATAAAATGGTTCAAATGTCATTTTGTGATATTTACCATTTACTTTATAAACATACGAATAACTGTCATCACCTGTCATATCTTCTCCGCAATATTCCTCTGCTTCTTGATATGCTCTATCTTTCAAAATATCCTCTGCTTCATCATGATTCTCAAATTCTTCAATGACACGTTTGCCTACTAAAATTTCCACAGGATCACCACTATCTGGACGAATAACAACCTTTCCGTCACGATTCACAATTTCATTTTTTAGTCGTGGTAAGATATCTCCAATAACTCTCCAAAAATCATACGTGTCAGAAACAACACTAAATAATCCACTAGGATAGACTTCTGTGATCAATCGCTTATACATTTCATATTCATCGCGACTATCTGCGTCTGTATTTGCACTCATTGTCGCATGTTCGGTAGCTGGTATTGACGCCCCCACAAGTTCATTTTCAATATTGGCATTGTAATAAGCTTCATGATATGCAATAGCAGGAATTGTATCTGTTCCTATAAATGATAATAAGTGACCAGCTCCACTAGATGCCCCAGCCTCCAAACCTTCCATTCCTCGTAAAGAGAAGTCGTGTCCTTGAAAATCTACTGCGGAAGTATCTCCAACTGTCTTCATTGCATATTTATCCAGCAATTTACGATATTCATGAGCAATTGTTGCAGAAGTCATTGGGGACCAAATTTCAGCACTCATCAGTGTTTCAAGATAATTGGTTAACCAAAAGAATCTTGGGTCTGTATTTTCTAGGGTTAATACAGGGGTTTTGATCGGTACGACGGTCCCCTCTTTTATTGCAGATAATTTAATAGGTAAATATCCTAAATCATGCAAATCTTCAATATGTGAAGAGTCTGGACTTTCATTCCCTAATGTAAACTTAATATATCTCACATACTCCTTTATAACTTCCTTCTTATCTCTATTAAAGAAGTGAATATTAAAATAGTTAACTAAAAACTTTTTAATAAACGCTTGGATTCCAAATACGACAACTCCATTAGTTTGTGGAAAATATTTGTTACTCCTTGGCGTAAAGGTTGAATAAACATTTTCTGTGTTTTTTGGATATTGATCCTTATGTGAAACTTTATAGAAATCACAAAGCAAAGTAGCTGGAAAAATTGTTTTTGTCATATTATCATTCTCCTATTCAGATTCTTTAATTTTATAGATCGTATCATGATTGCGAAAAAATGATCTGTTTTTATATTCAATATCATATTTTCTACCTTTGACTAATAGCTCTGTTTTATTAAACCTGAATCCTATAATCTCATCTTCATATCTAAATACCAGTATACTATTATCATTTACATCTGTTATTATTTTTCCTAATAACTCAAGATCAATCTCTTCATTCAGTATTCCTCTTTTTATTTAATATCTCATTCATATTATACACTTTCAATTGAGATTCAAACCTTTTATTATCTGGGTGAATGTGGTCTGTCAGCATGCTGTCTGTGGTGTATACTTTATCAATATGGTTAAACAACTTTCCCTTGAAAATACTGTTTTCGGCATGAGCTACAAGTAGATAAACTTCTTCAAAAGCTTCTTCTCTTAATGCTTTCGCACTATGTACAAACGTTCCACCATAAGAAGATAGATCATCTACAATAATAACTTTATATCCGTCTTCTTTATATTCACCAACTAAATCGAAACTAGTAATTTTTCCCGTCTCGAAATCACGATGCTTATGACCGATTAATACATTTTTAATGCCCTTCATATTATGGTAGCGTTTGGAGGCACCGCTATCTGGGAACATGATATAATCCTTATCTCTATTAAACCCAACATCTTCCATAACTTTAGGCAATAAATCAAAGTTGATGTATCTTGCTTTAATATTATCAATCAATGCAGGTGTAACATCAGAATGAGGTTCAACTACCACAACTTTATCAAATTTCAAATAGTTCACGAAGTCTGCAATATACTTCAATGTAAATGCAGATTGATTCTCTATCCTATCCATACGACTGTATGGCATATAGTAAATAATGAGTTGAATTGCTACATTTGCATTTGAGTCTAGAAACTTTTTCACCATCATTAATTTAATTAAATCTGAGTCATCTTCGTATTTAAACGACACGGAATTTACTCTAAATGATTGTAAGACATTAAGAATGCTTCTTTCAGATAGCTTCGTCTCTCCATTGGGAAATTTCTCAAACTTAATCTCTTTTCCATTTATCAATATCATCACATTACCTCCCTTTCTATGTATAAATTATATCATTATTTGTTACACATGTCAATCGTTTTTTAAGAAATTAATTTCTAAACTTCTCGGATTAAGCTGTATAGTCAGTCTCTGTCTTTTTTTGGCATATTTAATTGTTTGCCAAGTCCCACCACTTTCATCATTATTCCAAACAGCAATGACAAATTTTGAATTATCCACCATCCATTTATTTCTATCATTCATACACCATGCTGTGTAGGGATTATTGGACACATAATAAACAGAGTCGGATGACTCTAATACATCATAATATACTGAAATATCATCCTCATGCCATCTTTTATACTGTTCGGCACAAGGTATGGCGCAAATTAGTTTAATGTGTGGATACTTATCTTTTAATGACAATACAATTCTTGCTGACCAAATATCCACTCCTAGCGCCATGCCACTAATGAAAGTAGTAATACCGTGTTTTTCGATAAATCTAATTATTATAGCTCTTAATTTTTTTAACATCTTTAAATTCTGTTCGTTTCGATAATTATATCCTCCTAGCTTATCGGGTCTATGTCCAGTAAAACACAATGTTTTTTCATAGTCACTATAGATATCAGAAACAATATTCATACTATTTCACCTCATTAAAAAATAAGAGAAGTGGAGGTTACCACTTCTCATCTGTCCTGTTATAAATAAATCCTCCACGAATTTTAACCCCTCTAGAAGCGATAACGCTAATCATTTTTGGGTCCAGCGATTCATCAATCATAATTCCATTTGGGAATCTTTTACCAATCAGATCATATGCATTCTCACCATTCGATAAAACTATAATATCGACTGGATTTCCATTTCTTTTAATATGCTCTGCAATTCTATTATTGCCAACGATTATGGGAATATCTTTTTTAATTGATCTTCCTATCATCATATAGGTCTTCCCAATCCCTCTATGGCGATCATCTACTTTTATTAGCTTATCCTTACTCAACAAAAACATAAACCAGACTCTCTTAATAGGTCTTGTAAATCTATACCAAAAGCTATTATAATACTTCATAGAATTAATTTTCATATTCACACCTCTTGTGATCATTCATACCTGACATCATCTACGCCCTTATCTAACCTCACTGTTTTAAATATTGGAAATCTGAGAGATGCCTGTTTTGTTTTGTCGTCCATACTCTCGTTAAAATATTTAATTTCCGCAATTCTGCCAGAGATTTCATCTTGATTATTCCAGAAATACTCTCTCTCCTCGTCTGTAAAACCACTTCCTACTTTTGTCACTCCACCTTTGTACTCTACTAATATAGCTCCTAATCTTCCTTGGTTTCTCCCAGAGCCTTCTTCTAGACCAATACAGATAAGGTCTGCCGATTTCATCTTTTTAACCTTCAATAGATCGGTTGTTCTTTTAGATTGATACAATCCATTTGCTCTATTTACCATCAAACCTTCATATCCATTGGCTTCTACCCAATTCATAATTTCAAAAATTACACTCTTATTATCTCCTTCATATAAGGTAGGAAGAATTTTGATATATTCAGAATCACTAAAAGTATTAATAGTATTTCTTCTTTGTTCGTAGCTCTTCTTAGATTTACCTGACTTAAACTCCAATAAAGGAAGTGTGTCAAACATATGAAACTGTAAATTTGTTTTCTCACCTTTCTTTCTAACCACCTTCTGTGTCTCCCTAAATAGCTCATCAGATGGCAAGTCTTTATCATTGGCTAGAAGAAGCTCACCATCAAATACATTATTGTCTGGATAGGATTCAAATTCATTTTGAAGCTGTATCATTCCTTCGATTTCCTGACCTTTACGGGTAAAGAATTTAGTGATACCATTCTCTTTTATTGCCACACATCTGTTGCCATCAAGCTTTAGAGTTATGTAAAATTTGCCGTCAACTCTATCATGCTTTTTATCGTATGATTCTGCTAACATAACAGAAAACTCTGGTATAAATCCGGCACCATAAATTTTGTTAATTGTTTTTGCTGTAATACCGACCTTTAAAGATTTTGTAACAATTTGCTCAATTAGCTCTTTTTCCTCAACAGTCTCGGCTTCATTGATAAATTGCTGAACAATGTAAATATCAATATCTCTACCACTATCTCTGGCTGTTAAATATCTAGTCAATTCTAAAATATGAAATGGAATATTGGCAGATTCAACTGGCTTCACCTCCTTGTTTAACTTTTTAGATGATATTCCTGTTACTATATAGGGATTAAATACAAACTTTAAAACTTCTTTGAAAATCTCATTATCTTTATTATCTTTTAAAATTAATTCCTTACCTGTCCTACTGGATTCATTGCGCAGTTTATTAAAAATTTTTAATAAGTTATTTATCATAGCTTCACACCCTCAAATTACTTCTTTATTATATTTGTTTCTTTTAGTTTCCAATAAAACGTCAACTAACCCTAAATTGTAAGCTTCATCTGCAAACATATACCAATCCTGTCTACGATCTTTGTAGTAATCCAACTGTTCTTGCGTAATATTAGTTAATTCGGTAATATATTTATCTATCACTGAAACCATTTTCTTTCCTTGTTCAACTGTGTACTCAAGCTCTTTATAATCACTATGTATCCCTTGTGACCCATTATGATACATAAATGTTGCTAAAGGATGAGCGAATCTCTTATGCCCAATTGCAAAAATTAGAAACCCCATACTCATTGCTTTGCCGTAACAGTGGGTATGAACGGGAGTCGTGCTTGTATCAATAACCGATACAAGATCGAAGCCATCATAGATATTTCCTCCAAATGTGCTAATAATTATATTAATGGGCTTTCTAATATAATTATTATCTCTTTTTTCCTCCTCTTCATCATGCTTGTTGATCTTAATTATATTTATTAAAATATCCTTAATTGTATTATTGCTTACATTATCATTGAGTAAGAAAGTTCTTTCAATATCTTTATTATTAGTACTTTTCTCAACTGTATTATCTTTTTCATTTTCACTCTTCTTATCTGTCATTGTTCAACCCTCCATTTGTCAGTGAGCTAAAGTATCAGCTTCTCGAAGAAATTCTAATTTTTCGTACATTTCTTCACCTACGTATTTTTTCAACTTATCTCTATTCGCCTTCTCATCTAGTAGATACATATGAAATTGAATCAAAGTTGTAACTTCATGTATAAAATCATCATTAAAATTCATCTTATGTAAAAATGAGACAGCCATTTGACTTCCCACATATTCATGACCGATAAAGCTTGCATATCTAGTTTCTACGCCTTTTCGATTGATAAAGCTTTTGCAAAACTTCTTACCTACGTCATGTAATAATGCAGTCCAAAGCATAACTTCTTTATCAAGATCATTCTCATCCCAATGCTCTAACACATACTTATATACATAGTAAATATGTCTACTAACAGAAAGGGAATGATATTTTGAATCTTGTGGCATGTCATATATTCCGAAAAACTCGTCAAAATATGAGGCTAGAAATCTTATTAGCTCATATCCTTCTCTGCCTAATAAAGCTCCTGTCCTTACTGCATCAGTGAAATGCTTTGGCAATTGATCATCTGAGATATTGTCATGATATATAAACTTTATTTCATCCCAACCCTCACTATAAATCGGAATCTGCATAGTTTTATACATTTTATTAATTACTCTGCTAGGCACTACTCTATCTCTTGCTTGGTTTTGATCGATAATATCCTTATACTCCGTAGCTATATAGCATGCGATCTTTTTAACATCTTTTGGCAACTGTCTTAGTAGGTGGGCACGTTTTTTTCTTGATAAATTTGTAGCATCGTAGATTACATGATTTCCTTTTTGCAACTCTTCTTTAGCTCTATCCTCCATAATCTTAAACACTCTCGCATGATCCTCTTGGGTATCTTCATCGCCATAAAGTTCTTCACGAATTTTATCAGAGGATAGATGGATTATGTCTTCTCTATCCCCAATGATATCTTTACAAAATGTACTTTTACCACTGCCTGCTACGCCAACAGTCATTAAAAATCTTGTTTCTTCCACTTAATCACTCCTGATCGTTGTTGATAGATTCTGCTTCTTCTATATCTAATATGTCATCAGATTTAATGATAGACTCTAGTACTTTAAATTCAAAATTCTTCTGCTTTAATGCGGTAAATTTTTCTTTACCTTCAATTCTTACAATAACTCCCTCTCTAATGTGCGTTTTTCCAATAGGGTCCTCTCCACTTTCATATCTTTTAACTCGATTCATCAAGTCCTCTTTAGTTGTGAAGATAAATTTATCAAATTCAGGAACATGCTTTACTCCCATTTGTTCACATCGAAGTTTAACTAAATCATAAGGATATTCAACAACATGACCATCTTCATTAGTCATGGTCATTCTATAAACATAAATATCACTTTCACCATTTTCACAACCATAAGTAAACCTTGTTTTATCTCCATATTTTCTGACAAATTCTTTATCATTTAGTTTTCTATTATCGCATTCTGGCATTATTAATTTATCTTTGTCCATATAGGACACTACCTCATAAAATACCTCTTCACCCTTCTGCAACTTACCAATGAAGAAAACGTGCCATTGCTTCCTAAACTCATTACTTCCATAATATCCGCCCTCAAAATTATCTAATGTAACTCTTCTTGTTCCAGTTACATAATCCCATTCAGTTCCTAACCCATTCAATCCAAACATTAACTTTCCAATTTTATGTAAAAAGTTTAACTTGCTCTTCTTTCTAACCGTATATGCGGTACGTTGTGAAGTACCGTGAAGCTTTAAAGTTATGTAACAAAGGTCTCCCTCTTTGAATTTACCTAGATTGTATGCTAACTGCTCAGTATCTCTATGCTGTTCAAAAAATGGGAATGACTCTTTTGGCTCCTTTTTTACATTATTCTTTTTATTGGGCATAGGATTAGGTTTTTTACCTTTAGGAATGTATTTTTCGCAAATTACAACTCCATTTAAAGTTGTAATTGTATCCCCTTCTTTTAACTCTTTAATATCTGTAAAGTTTGATAGTGATTCTAGAGGCATAAACAAGCCATCTGATTTTTCTCCTCTTAATTTAATAGCTTTAATGTTCCGTCTATTATCATCTAAGTACCCTCCCATGCCCCTAGTAAGCTTATTTTCTATCGCAAATTCTTCACCAATTTTACCGTCCGATGGAAAAAAAACTCCCAAGTCACCAACTTTAACATCTAACCCTACTACAACGTCGTTGCCGAAAAATGTTGCAATTTGAAGCCTGTCGGCATTTGTATGTCTTCTTAATTCTTTAACACTAGTAATGTAACCACAATAAGTCATAAAAAATCATCTCCCTTTATATACCTTATACCACTATTATTTACACTTGTATTAAATTTTTAATATTTTTGATAAATTAAATAATCCATGTCCCAGATGTCTGCTCTTTTTATTATTAATGTTTTTTAATAAATTCTTCATATCATCAGGTGATAATTCGACACCTTTATCTCTATGGTAGGCTTTAATCAGCGCCAATCCTCCTGCAACTAATGGAGTAGCTGATGAAGTTCCACTCATTAATGCGTACTTTCCATCTTTATATGTGCTCAATATGTCAACTGCTGGCGCCACTACATCCATGTCAAAGCCATAGTTCGAAAACTCCGCTCTAGATAAATCTCTATCCACTCCACCAACACTTATAACAAAATCGCATGATGCAGGATTTTCGATTTTCTGCTTGCCATTATTTCCTACGGCACAAACAATAGTTATACCTTTCTGATGTGCTAATTCAAGCCTACTTGATACAATATTGGGCAATTTCCTCCCTGTTCCTAAACTCATGCATAAGATATCTACCTCATAATTAATGGCAAATGTAATTCCATCTAAAATATTTGCCATAGTTCCAAGCCCATCAGAATTTAAAACGTTCGATATATACAATTCCGATTCAGGAGCTACACCAGTTTTCTTCCCTGCAATTAACCCTGCAATATGACTACCATGCCCATACACATCTTCAATATCTCTAGTTGACTTATCAAACATATTGACAGTCTCTTTAATTCTGTCTTTAAGATCGGGATGATCCATATCTACCCCAGAATCAATAACCGCTACCTTAACACCTTTGCCTTTTGTGTAATTCCAAATTTTGTCAGCATTTATCGCCTTGACTCCCCAATCGATAAAGTCATTGTCTAATTCATTTATAATTGTAATATCTTTATAATCGCTCAAATGCTACACCTCATCATCTAATGGCGCCAAAATCCTAAATTGTGATTTCTTATGATTATAAATTTCTTTGAATATCTCTTCATGATCCGCCCACTCATTGGTTGTCATCCCCATAATAATCTTGTAGTATTCATTATGAGCTGAGTAATCAACAATCTTCCCTTTTTCAGCGATTTGAATACCGAACCCTAATATTCTCAATGAGTGAAACAGGCTCTTTTTACCAATATAGTAGTCTCCCTGCTTCATCTTCTTCTTAGCTTTAACAAAGCTATTTGACGCCGTTCCAGAAATTGATCTCCGTAGTTTAGCTTTATCTAAATCGAAATATTTAAGATATGGGTCATTTTCATCTTGGAATATGCACTCTAAAGCGCTTATATGATGATCTTTAATCTTTTTTATAAATGTTTGTTCGCTGAATACTTTAAAATTCGAATTTAATACAGAGCTATCCACATTGTAATCTAGTTCACCGTCATATTTGACGATCACAATAAAGTCATGGTCCGACTCCTCTGTATGACATCCATATACTCTAGACCCATATGAATAAATTCTAATCATGCTCTCATCTATTCTATCTCGTGTTTCAAATTGGCTTAAATCCATTCTTAAAACCCCCTAAAAAATCTATATGGACTGTCTATAGTCATATTAGTTCTTTCAAATTGTTTTAGAAAACTATGTATTTCATGCATATCTTTATTAGACATATTGACAAATCTAATGTATTCTGGTTTTCCTTGTATCGATATGACTGCCCAACTATTACGATCGCCTCTTTGGTAAATATCCGCTGATACATTGAATTGCTTCATGATAGCATTATTCTCTTGAATAACTTTATTATTCAATGAATAGAGTTTATTAATCTCGCTATTTAATGAACCTACTAGTCTCTCTAATGAATTGACCTCTTGGATTAAGTCTTCAACACCCAAGAATGATTGCAACTTCCTTTTAATCCATTTCAACATTCTGAACACTCCTCTCAACCTCCAATTCTAATAACGAATTGCTGAGTCCTGATTGGGCTATTATTTCAACTGTCTAGCAAACATTAAGTAAAATAAATGTCTTTCCATGGTCTTTAGTCCAAATTATCTTATTACCACCTGCATCATCTTTAATTAAAAAAGTATGATCATCATAAGAGAAGCCTAACATCTTTGAGGCAAATTCAACCTTGTAAACTCCTAAAAATCGCAAATCTCTTCTCTTTTCATCGAGATTAACTATGAAATCCCCAGTCTGTATATGAATCTCCTTATGTTTTAGTTTTCTCAATATCCTTCTTTTTAATTTGCTATTACTCCTAAACAACTAGCCCTCCTCCTATACTGATCTGGGTGCCTCGGGTGTGTATTTAATCACTAGGCATGCATTAACTAATCGTCACTTGAAATGATTTTCCCGTTCTTAATAATGCTGTCTATCATCCAATCGTAACCGCAAAAACCTTTTGATTTTCGTTGTAGCTTTTGTCGTTCTTTGCTATCCAAAACAAAGACATTTATACTAGCACCCCATCCATCACCAAAGTTGTAGTAATAACCTCTTTCTTCGATTCTACTTTCTTCAATCTGCTTATTTGTTAGTTTTCGGAACTTAATATACAAGTCCTTTTCACCACTCCAACGACCATTCCAAGAACCTGCATTCGGCATTGACAATTGGAAGGCGAATGTTTTCATTTCCACTCCTCCTTATATCGCATTTTCTTTCGTTAGCATATAACGTCGCATTTTGTGTTTATTGCCAGGAATGTTTATCAAACATATTGATAACCTCTCGTAACTTCTCAACCTCATCATCTGATAATTTTTTATCGGATGTAATAAATCCATTTGGATTCTCCAATGCAATAAATACATGATCTCCTTTAGAGACAATAATTTTATATCCATTGGCTAAAGTAATTTCAATATAGTTTTCCATTTTCAACGTCACCCTTTCTAAGTCATTACCACGAACTAAAAGTTTCAACTCTATTGTAATATCGTCAGCTTCAACCTCTACTACAAACGTGATTGTAGCCGTACCTTTTACTATCACTTCTTAACTCCTTACTCACAATTTGAATCAATTGTAGACTAGCAACATGTTGTAATAGCTATAAAAGGCTCACCACTCCAATAGATGTCAACTATCTCTCTTACTGTGATTATCTCCGTTCTTTCTTCGTCATTCCAAACTTCATAATCAAATGATACAATTTCTATTTCCTCATCACTGTATAATTCATCATCACCTAGTCCAGTCAATTCTTTATACCAGCACTTTGCCTCTTCAAGTGTATGCCCTGCAACCGCATCATACTCACAAATTTGAAATACAAACACATCTCGAAGCCTTTCTTCTTTGACTGCTTGCAATTCTTCCATCTTTATACCCTCCCAAAATATTCATCTTCTAATTCTTTTGCGTACTCTTTAAACGTTTTTCCCATTACGTTAAAAAGTTCATTTACTTGTTTTTTATTCAAAATATAAGATGATGTACCAGTAGTTACTCCTAAACCAGTAAATGTTGGGTTCCCAATCATATAAAACATTTCACCTGTTTCTACATCAATTGGAAAATCTACGATAAAGAAAGTCCAACCTTTAAATCCCAGTCTATTATGATTATCTTTTAATTCAAGTAATGTATGCCACGCTTGCATTTTTTCATCTCCAATGATTACCAATTTATTTCTTCTTTACGTCACAGTTTATTCGAATTGTGCATTAATCATCTTCTGAAAGGTAGTCCTCATAACTGTCGTAATAAGTTTGCATGCTCCCTCTTAGTAAATAATCATATAAGCAATCTGTATGCACTAAGTCACCATCAGTAATTACGACTTCATCCTTATTATTAAAACTCTCTCTACAATGTTCGCATTTTTTAATTTTTTTCCTCAATTTTACCAACCTTTCATTACGTCATATTTTATTTCTAATACGCAGTTTAATCGAATTGCGACATAACTCAATCCTCTTCTTTTGGGTATTTGATGTACTCTGCATCACTTTCAATCATTTCTTCAAAAATAGAGTCAATCCATTCTTGGAATACTGTTAATCCACTTTCTCCGTTTGTAGAATGTTCATTGATATGGTCGGCAAAACCTTGTGCAAACTGTCTTTTGTATTTAACTTTAATAGCTTCATCATAGTTTTCAGGGTTGTTATCGAAAGCAACTTTTAACACATCAATTGGCAATTTAATTACGACATTATCTCCACTTACTTTTGCATATTTCATTTTGTTTCCTCCTTTTGTTTACGTGCTATTTATTTCTAATACGCAATTTATTCGAACTATGATCTTACTCATAAATAGTGTTGTTCTGGTGACACACTCCTTTGTCAGTTCTTAATATGGTAGCTTACCCCACTTTCAACTGCCTTATCTCTACATGTGTCACAGATCAATAAATTTCCACCATCACCCCTGTTTAGGGCGAGATTCATATGTTGACCATCCATAAATTTATGAGTACATATTTCGCAAACTCCTTGTTTCATCAGGTCTTATAAGTCTAAACGTATTATCATATTTAAGAAAGTTACCTATCATACCATAAATTGAATATCTTTTAACGACTGTTATTGGAATTTCAATCTCCCAATCACTCATTTTATTCCCTCCTTATTTTATAGGAATGTACCCCTCTCGATGGTTTTCGAGTAACTTCTGTAATTTGGTACCAAAAAATGAATTATTGCTTCTCGACTCCATCCTTTTCTTCTCATCTCTTCCTCATGCTCTTCTGCCTCCTCTTTAGAGTCATACATATATTCAATAACTGTTTTTCTTCCTAATATCTTCATTACCTCAACCCCTTACTTTATAATGTATAATTATATCATTATTTATTATATTTGTAAATACCTTTAAAAAATAATGAATAAAACTGCTCTTTTATCAATAAATTAGGTGCCCAAAATACCATCAATAGACAGGATTTTATTTTTAGTGATTTTGTTCAAGAATTGACATTATTACCTTTTCTGTATAACGCTGTTTGTTCCTTATATTTTTAACTACGTAATCAAATTCACCTTTATTCTTTACTTCATTATCATAAGTCGATATTCTTTTCAGAGCCTTATCTACGCTATTTCCTCTAATCAACATATTTGCCAAACAATCCTCTTTGCTCATATGTAAAAATATGCCTACGGCTTTTGGCTCTTTTTCTTTTATCTGTAAATACCCATTGTATTCAACTATAACGACTACATTTTTATACTTTGATAATAAGTCTGTGACATCTGCACTTGCTACCCCGTACAGATTCCCATCATATTCTGCTGTCTCTAAAAAATAATTATCTTTCACCAATTCATCAAATTTCTCGGGAGATATAAAATTATAGGCGGCACCATCAACTTCTCCTTCGCGCGGTAACCTTGTAGTATATGATATAGCCTCTCTCCATACTTTTGCATTGCCTAAACTATGAACTATTGAGGTCTTGCCAGCACCAGATGGGGCTGTAATTAAAAATAATCCCATTATTGATCCTCCTCCTCCTCCTTATCATTATCAAATAATAATATTGCTATGTATCTGGCTCCCGTATTAAAAACAATATTTAATCTACCACCAATATCAGAAGCCCAATAATCATCTAAGAATGGGTCGTCATCTCCATCTTCATGTCGAATTGATTCTATAACTTTTACGCCAAAACCCATTATAATAGCAATTATCCATCCAACAATACAGACTTCTGAACTCATTTTCTATTCCTTCTCTTAGACTTCTTGGCGTTCTTCTTTTTGTTTTTAGACTTTTTATAATCCTTTTTATTGGCAGAAGTCTTACCTTGATTCTTTAAAGATGTTTTTTTAAAGGTTTCCCACATTTCCTTAACCTCTTCCGCAGATAACCCTTCTTCTTGAGCCACTTCCCTAATGATCTTCTCTTCTTCATTGGCATTGTAGTTTTCATTGATTATCATTATATTCATTTTCCTCCCTCTGCTTTTCTCTCTCAATCTCGATATCTACTCTTTTTTCTTCATATAACTCATCAATTTCTTCTTTTGTAAATTTTAACCCAGCAATCCTGTACATGGCTTTGTACGCGATAATTAGTTCTTCACCTGCTATTGTCGTTCTTTCCAAGTGACCTATTAATTTCATATTGTCACCTGCAAGATGAGCAATTTCTTTAGACATCTTGTGCGCCCTGTATTCAGAGAAAAATACAGCAATAGCTAAGCAGATTATAATAGCCATAAAAATGACACCACTACTACTTAACATTTTTAACTCACCTCCAATTTATTTAATTATATCATTATTTTTTGTTTTTGTCAATTGAAATAAAAAAATAAGGAAGAGATTTTATGGCATCTCTTCCTAGATTAATTATGTATGTCTTCTTATTTTATTTTCCACTCTGACCCAATTTTGTATTTCCACGCTCTGATTCAATATTTTTCAAATCTTCATATGTAATCTCTTCAATATTAACCTGTGGAACAAGTTCAATCGTTCCTTGGCAAATAGCTTTAGAATATGGATACAAAATTACATCTTCAAGCTCTTCTACCTCATTAGTCTCATTAGTGATTAATACATCTTTATATAATGGAGTTAATGCGATAAAGATTTCTCCCCGATAACCGCTATCTACAACACCAGCAAGCACAGACATTGAAATTTTCCCAGTGCTTCCACGCTCATGTTTAGTGTTAAAGTAATGAGTTTTAGGTAACGCCATAGCAATCCCAGTAGGCACTAAGGTCGTTTTATTCATTGGGCAATAAATCTCTTTAACTTTTTCACCTTCTACTTCTCGTACTGCCACGCTTGCGTAAATATCATATCCAGCGTCCTCTTCTCGCTTTGAAGGGATTTTTGCATCCTCTCTAACTTTAGCGAAGTATACAGTAGGCTTTTTAGGTTTACGACTCTTTTTAATAAGCTCTTTTTTAGCCCTATACTTTAACTTATCAATTTCCCACATTTTTACAGTTAATTCTTTATTATCAACTAAGACAGTAGCTTCTAAATTTTCTTTGTCAATTGACTTGATTTTCCCCTCTTTTTTCTCAGCGATAACCCAAACAAATTCGTTCTCTCTATAATATCTTTTTGTTTTATTTTCCATGTTGATATCCCCTTTTATCCTTTAGATTTAGTAAGGTTAACCTCACTATATTATTATACTATTATACTATTATTTATTACATTTGTCAAAGTGGGTATGATACATTATCAGTAGTTGTAATCACTATCTTTCATATTTTCCACTACTGATAACAAGTACCCGTTACCTACCGTTGAAAAGAAATCATGATTTGTCGTGCCTGTAGACAACCCATTGATAACAATCGGGTTGACATCCTCTGCTGTATCTGGAAACAGTGGCGAAAAACCCAAATTCATCAGTGCTTTGTTTGCATTATATCTGACAAAAACCTTAACGTCTTCTGTCCATCCAACATCATCATAAAGATACTCTGTGTACTTGCATTCATTCTCATAAAGCTCGTATAATAAATTATATGCCCATAACTTTATTTCTTCTTTGTTCTCTTCTGGCAATTCCTTATACCCTTGCTGAAATTTGTATCCAATATATTGACCATGTACACTCTCATCGCGGATGATTAGTTTTATTACTTCCGCTGTATTAATCAGCTTTGCTCTTCCTAAATAGTAAATAGGAGTGTAGAATCCACTGTAAAAGAGAAACGACTCTAAAAATACACTAGCTATCTTCTTTTGAAGAGGAGTGCCATTCTGATACACATCATTAATCATTCTGGCTTTATTTTGAAGAAATTCATCTGTATCAGTCCAATCAAAAATATCTCTAATCTCTTTGTTGGTATTGAGCGTACTAAAGATTGAGCTATAACTTCTGGCATGCTCAGATTCCATAAACTGAATATTATTATATACAGCAATTTCATGCTGTGTTCTGGCATCTTCTCGAATTGCCAGCCCTCCCTCTTCTGATTGTAGAGTATCTAGTAGTGCTAGACCACCAAACACTCTTTCGACCAACAATTGCTCCACCCTTGGTAGGCTTCTCCAATCTGCCTTATCCTTACCTACTGGCATACGAGAACTTAACCAGAACTGCTCTACAAGCTTCTCATATGTCATCTTATCAATCATATCTTCAATATTATTCCAATTAATAGTCTTATAACTGTTACTTACTTCCATTCATCGAAACTCCAATCTTTATGCTGTCTTCTTTTCCCATTTATGCATTGATATATCTTCCCTGCTTGCAAGTTATTATCTTTTGCCTAGGTACGAATGTTTTTAATCGTACCTAGCAAACACCAACTTAAATACTACAACTCTTACAATAGTTGACTCCAATTTCTCCACCGTCTTCTGTGAACGTTCTAATATAATAGATAGACTTTACCTCCTTGGTATTCCAAGCATAATTTCTTAAGATAGACAAGTCTCTCGTTGTCTTTTTTGTAGGATGTTGACTACCTATTTTCCATTCATACATTCCCTCTGGTAACTCTGATCTTAAAAATAGAGTCATGCTTAAACCTTGATCAACATGTTTTCCTGCTGCTGCATAAACATCAATAATTTTCCGCTGATCAATATCATAAGCGGAGACATAATAAGGAATAGTCTCATCAGATAGGTGTGGTGCAGGGTAATAAACTTTTCCACGCTTACCTTCTGTTCTCTCTTCTATTCTTTGTGTAATTGGATGTATTGATGCTGTAGCCTCATTCACATATGAAATTGATCCTGTAGGCGCTACTGCTAATCTATCGTTTATACCGTCCCTTTCGGGATACTTTAACACTCCTTTGGGGAGTCGGACTAGACTATACAATCATCTATTAACATATCTGCAACACATCCTTAACTTTAAGGAGATACATTGAATAGATGTGGATATGGTAGTCGTTGAAGGTCTACCTATACGGTAGTTCCCTGCTGATTGCCCATTTGAAATTAGTCAGTCCATTTCTGCTCTGACCAAATCCTACTACTTTTTTCTGCTCTCGCTCCGCTATGCGTATATCTTTTCAGATTTCGCTTTGGCAAGTAGGCTTTAGGGTTTTCCAGCAATTAAATCCATTATTCGATACATGTCACCATGTAAAGGCACTAATTTAGTTAATGCATTATACAGCCCGTGTTCTCTAATATTGCTTTCTAGTACATACCAATCCATTAGAGTGGGGATTTCAATATTCTCAAATAGACATCTAACCTTGTCACTCTTGAATACAAATTCACCCGTCTCTCGTGACCACACATGGTTATAACCATCGATCTTAGCTAAATATTTACGAAAGTATTCACCACTTGCATATTCAGATTTTTCAAATTCAAAAAACACTTTATTACGCTCTTTAGCGATATTATTACTTTCTACTAACGTCCAGTAGTTTAAAAGCATAAAATAAATATCTGTAAACTCAATTGATTCTGGTGATCCATATTGAATCTTGCTCTTAGCTAAAAACCCGTGAAGGTTCATAGCTCCTAATCCCACTGAATGGTACATTTCATTACCGTTCTTAACAGTTGGTACAACGTTAATATTTGAATCGTCAGATACTTGCGATAGTGCTCTAAGCATTGTCTTTACTGACTTTCCGAAATTTGGAGACTGCATAAGATTGTCAACGTTAGTTGATCCTAAATTGCAACTAATATCATTACCTAAAATGTCGTAAGTCTGATCATTATTAACTTTAGAATCCTTCATAACCTGAAAAATTTCTGTACACAAATTACTCATAACGATCTTACCGTTGATTGGATTTTTATTGTTGGCTGTATCAATATTGATGATATACGGATATCCGCTTTCGTTTTGGAGATTACTAATCTCTTCCTCTAACTCTCTAGCCTTGATTTTTGTCTTACGGATGTTAGGGTTGTTCACCATATTCTCATACTCTTTTGTGATATCTACATATGAAAATGGTGTTCCGTACTCCTTCTCAACATCGTGTGGAGAAAATAAATACATATTCTCATTTTTCTTGATTAATTCATAATACTTGTCTGGAACTACGAGACCTAGTGACAAAGTTTTAATACGTATCTTTTCATCCGCATTTTCCTTTCTCACAGATAAGAAATCAATTACATCAGGGTGAAATACGTTTAAATAGACAACACCTGCTCCATCTCTAGCTCCTCCTTGGTTTGCATATGAGAATGCATCTTCAAACATTTTCATAATAGGGACAACGCCATCTGCTAATCCGTAAACACCTTTGATCGGGTCGTTGTTAGCTCTAATATTGGATAAATTTATCATATTAACCCTGTGTTTCCACAGGTATAGACTATTTCTTAATAATGAATTATATCATTATTCTTTGCACTTCCATTGGTGATAAAATCCAATGTACTCTACTCACTTCCACTTTTCAGTGTGTTTTCGATAGTCGTTACATCTTCATTGCAAAACTCCCAAATGAAACCTCCGCAAGTTCCATTCTCTCTCTTAATGGATTGAGCTATACTTGGTGGGGTCACACCAATATCTAAACTAGCTTCTTTCATAGAATTATACCTCTTAATGATTTCGCCTGTTATCTTATCTATTTTATTAATAGGTTTATTTGTGCCACCATTATAACCCTTTCTACCTAATACATCAAAACTATGTTGTACATTTTCTGCAAAAGTTACCCACTCAAGATTAGAGGCACGATTATCATCTTTAATCCCGTTCTTATGATTTACAATAGGGTTATTTTTTGGATTATCTATAAAAGTTAAAGCTACTAAAACATGAACCCTTTTATAATATCTTTTACCATCGACTCTAAATGCCGTTTTTAGATATCCATCTTTATCATGGGTGAACTTTAACTCCTTTTCTGGTACATATGTATAAGCGTCTTTATCCTTCCACTTGGAATATCTCTCTTTTCTTATTATTCTACCTGTATTACTTATTTTATAATACTCTTCAAATCCTCTTACATCTTTCCACTCTTCAATAAGCTTCACCACCTTTAAATTATTTCTTTAAACTATATTTACGGATTGTTTTTGCAATGCTTGACACGAGATTACCATATCTAATTTAGACTTAGGCTCCCTCGTTAGCACAGACAAGTTATCTGCACACCCTTTTATCACAGGTTCACAAAGTTTATAGTCGGCATAACATTTCGTCCACCGACTCCGCCTCCAAGCTTAGATAGCTGTAGTGCAGAGTTAATGCTTCTACCAATTGCATTCATATCATCTGAAATAGTTAATAAGAAACATGAAACCATTTCACCTGCTCGTTTCTTACCAATATTTAAAAAAGTTGGTGTGGCTGGCTGATATCTTTGATTTATTAATTCATCGGCTAAATCTAAAGCCAGCTCTTCGTTACCGTTAGCCAATCCTAAAGCGTTAAAAGCTACTCTATCCTCATATCTTTCTAAGAATCTCTCTTTGTCATCTGTCTTCATCGCATATTGTTCATAAAACTTATATGCTCCCATAAACGTTTTAAATCTAAATTTTCGGGCATAGACTCTCTTAAATAGTTTTTTTATAAATTTCCTATTGTAAGATTTAACTAGCTCTTCCTTTATGTAGTCATTTTCAATTAAATAGTCTAATTTTTCATCTAGAGTATGGAAGAATACTGTATTTGGATTAACGTACTCTAAAAAATATGCCTTAACTGCCTCTCTATCTTTCTCTAGTTGAATCTTCCCATCTTTAGGTATGTTCAAAAGATTATTTAATGTAAAATATGTATTTTGCTTTGCTCTCTTATTCAACTCTGGTGACTTCAATACTTACGCACTTCCTTTATAAAATTATCGACATCTGTAACTGTCCCACTTTTTTCAAAGTCAAATACAAGAGGTATTTTATACCTCTTAGATATTTCCTTTGCACTGAAAATATATTT
>RWZF01000039.1_pt1 | contig 23952 bp, 26 predicted proteins | sample 2187671 | NCBI WGS metagenome assembly RWZF01 (sample SAMN10531868, study PRJNA481165) | viral metagenome | isolation source: viral particles purified by filtration and ultracentrifugation from about... | host: Nasonia longicornis 2.1 | place: USA:Tennessee | collected 2011-04-01
AAGATCGTAGTAGAATCCTACTATATGATAAAGGTGAAAGACAGCGTGTTAATTCATAGCATACGCATGATATGCGAACAAATGCGCCTGTATAAGAGAAGAGACATGAGAACAAGACGAAACAGAATTAAGCCCGATTCTAAAAAAGTAGCCATCTTGAAGAGGGAGGGAGCGCCAGAAAATAAAGGGATCAAAAAGCTATACCTTACTCTATGTATCCTATAACCCATATTATGGGGGTACCTTATGACCAAAAAGGCAACCCGTCGTCCAGAAAAACCCTAGAGCACTACAACCCAGCCACCCTGAGTTGATTTTCAACCCTCACTAATTCTCCACCACAAAATCTCCTTCAAACATCCCGAAATCCCATTTTCCCAAAAAACACCCTAAAAATCATCCAAAACACCCTTTTTTATCGTACGTAGGAATCCCCTCTAATAACACTATTATTTAACTCCACTTTCTCAGATATGTCCGCCATAAATGAACATATTCATTCTATTCAATATCAATAAACCCTCTCTATTGACAACATTCTTTCGTATGAGGGTATGGGGGTGTCTTTCAACATTTATATATAAACCCTATATAATCCCCTCTATAGAGCATATTTTGACGTGTTGAAAATACCACCCCTCACGTACAACAGAAACATATCTTTTATGATGATTTTCTGAACAAAACCATTTAATAAATATTATTTACTATCTTCAACTTCATTTGTTGTCACTTCAACTTCATCCACTATCTTATCTCTTACTTTATCCATCAAAGAAGTAAATACAGCTCTAAAACCTCCACCAGTACCTCCACCAAACAGAATATTTCCTTTAGAGCCTATCATTCCACCATAAGATTCCCAAGGGTCTAAACTATATGTCCAATCAGTAATCTCTATAGCAGAAAATATCTCATTATCACTTAAGTTATGTTTACTTCTACAATGATATATGAATCTCGCAATTGCCTTTATAGCATAACTTTTTTCTAGTATATATTTCCCCTTATGATTAATATCTGGTGGAAGAGTGAAGAATAAAGTGTCAAATGTGGAATTTAACATTTCCTTACTCTGATCATAGTTATCATTATTTAAAACATTTCTATTCAATCTCTTGCCTTCGACACCCATTAATTCTCTTATAGAACTATATATAGTAGACAGCAATATTGAGTTTGGATTATTACCCAATATACTCATCTTATCTGTTTCTACACCAAGATGTTGAAGATATTTATTACTTTCCGATATGTCTCTAGCCATTCTAGAGTAAATATCAGTTTGATTGAGTCTTATGTTAGCATTTCTAGACGGTCTCTGTGCAAGATTATTTAAATCGTGAAACAGTTGTTTCTCCTCTGTCTCCGACAGACCATCAAATATAACGACGGGAACCACCATTTCTTTAAGAGTTAATATTTGATCTCCAAGTTTTTTAGACTTCTCTTTATCACTTGATTTCACATATTTATCCTCTAACTCATTGATCAATTCGGTTATAGCCTGATGCCTATGTTGACCATCATTAATAGATAGTTTGGATTCAAATATATCTATTCCCAATCTATTATTGTCATCATTATAATAAATAGTTCCTTTGCACGTAACAGTTACTGCACTAAAAAATCTAATGTCTGTAATACCATTATAATCTAATCCACTTAGAATATATCTTTTTAGAGACCTTACTTTGCTTGGTATGATATTGCGTTGTACTTGTGGGAAGATTTCTAAGAAATCTCTTAGATCAGCAAACTTAATTACAGTACTATACACACTTTTGCCAAACTGTTTTCCTTTAACTGCTTTTAAGGTCGCAAATGTTCTTTCCTCTAAGTTGTTATCGTCAATATATTTTGATCCTTCAAGAACACTGTTAGACATAAGTAATTCCCCTTTTCTGAATATTTTCCTTAAACGCTCTCATACATATCATATAGAGTAATATAATAATACCATAGTCATTTATAAAGAAGAAGAGAGGAGTTATAAGTTTATCTTTTTTCTTCTTTTTTAAAATGCAAAAAGACTACTAAAGAGTAGTCTTTTTGTGTACCGCTTTTCAATATTTTTAATCGTTTTAATAAAGCCTAGGAGGAATGACCCCAAACAGTAGTATGTATATTAATACTGATAGCATAACTTTGGCACTAAAAATACTATAAACAGGATTTCAAGAACACCCGTATACTCTTACACCTCTTTCATAACACACTTTTAACGTTATTATCAAATAGCACACTGCTCACATAATCCATAAAGATAATGAATCGACTTGCACTATACTCTCCTACCTGATTGATTGCAAAATCAATCTGCTCTTTTTCGCTTAATACTCCCCACTTTTTCGCTTGATTAATAACTGTAGAGTAATTTAAAGATATAACATGGCTTAAGAATTTATGTATATAGACATAATTCTCAGTAAACTCATTATCTTCATCTTTTGACATTTTGATCATATTTTTTAAAGTATCTGCACCTGTGACTCTACTCCATAATGAAACTCTATTTTGAAAATCCTCACTCTTTATATCATCAAAATTCATAAGTACGTCTTCACCGACGATAATTAAGTTCCCATCTACACCTTTATATTTTAAATAAAAGATTTTCTCCATAACAACTTTAATTGTGGACTCCATTTCCTTGAGTCCAAAATATTTAAATTTTGTAGCCTTATTTTTATTACTGGTAATTTTAAATTTATCATCTGACATTGTGATAATGAATTTATCTTTTTTTGACTTGCTGTCTTTCACCTTTATCATATAGTAGGATTCTACTACGATCTTACTCATGCTTTTTCATCTTTCCTTTCACACCTTGTTCTGAACGTTTCCGAGTCCGCTCATTTAACCACATTCTGGCTTCTTCCAGTTTAGTAATTGCCAATGCATTCTCTCTACAAGATAAAGGACCTCTCTGAAAGCCGAGTAATCTATTGATAAGAAGATCGATTACATCTTCCATCTGAGCACCATTAACACCATTATTCCTAACTGTCCCATTCTGAAATGTAATATTGATAAAATCTTTTGGCTCCTTGTTTTTACTATCTTCATCAGTTTTATTTTCAATCTCATCTTTAACTGCTGGAATTAAATCTGCATCATTGAATAATTGATCCATCACATTTTCATCGTTGAATATAATTGCATAAGGGTACATATGATCATGAATGCTTTTAATTACCCCGACTTTTCCGTATGCGTCAGAATCTTTATTAATAACTTTTACCTTATCTTCAATATTGTATTTCATTGATTATTCATTCCTTTTTGACTTAAAATAGCTGAAAGTTCGATCCTTGTGATACTCATAAACCTTATTCCACACAAAATCGTAGTCATTTTGTGATCTTTCTTTTTCGGTTAGAATCCTATGTATTTCTGTATAGCTGTAAAGAAAATCTTCTGCGTATTTCTTTTTATACCATAGATGGAAATCAGTACCATATTCGGAAATATACATATCAGCATCCAAATTACTCTCCACCTTTTTTAAACTTACTTATAATTAAAATCAATTTATTGTAAATCCATTCCATCCAAAACAAAACCCATTTAGGATATTTACAAATACCGACAAAATTGTCAGTTATTTCAAAACTCCATACACCAATCTGCTCATAAGTCTTAATTACACAATAGACATAGATTGATATTCCAGAAAAAATATAGAATCCTAGAATAATCAAGATTGCTTCTAACAGCAATAAAATCACTCCTGTTTACTTTACTTCTTCAACTTTTATTTAAGAAGAGGGTTAAAGACTCTAACCCTTAAAGATTTTGTATATTATTCAAACAATTCACAGACACACGGGCGCTCCTGATTACAACGATTGCAGATATCCAATTCTTCACATTTGTCACTTGAGTCGGAGTCGGAGTCGGAGTCGGAGTCGGAGTCGGAGTCGGAGTCGGAGTCGGAGTCACAACTAGATTCGTTATCTTTATCACATCTTTCACAAATGAAGTCTTTACAGTTATCGGGACAAATGCCCATAAGTTCTTCACAATCATTTTCATCATCAATATCATTAATATCATCAATTGATTTCATTGTAGAAATATTGAAGTCAGAGACGTAAGCCGACCAACCCTCCTCACTTGAATCCTGTGATTTATTAAATCCTCCATCATATAACATACCAGTCACATAGTTATGTAATTCTTGTGGGTTGACATCTTTTAAGTCAGCTTTATTAAATTCATCATAAGTAAGTGTTTCTCTTTCATAATCTTCCTCTTCAATAAGATTGCTTCCCATATAGATAACCTTAATTAAATCAATCTCTTGATTTTCTTTGTTATTGCAGGCGTAATAATACTCAATACCCTCTTTAGTATTTTTCTTGACAATCTTCACATTGAATTTAGGTTTTTTTGGAATCAAATTATAGATATTTTCAACTAGTGTTAAAATGCTTTCTAGATTCTTAATTACTTCTTCTGTTGGATAAAACTTATGACCATTGGCTCTTGTCTCCAACATATCACGATATAAAATATCCAATGATAACATTCCGTCTTCATGTTTCTTTACTTGGTATCTTTGACCAGATTTATGCACTAATATGTCTTTTTCAAAAATCGATTGACCATTAAGTTTAAAAGCTTCTTCCATAATATCTACATTATCAATATTTTCTATGCTTTCACTTCCGTCATCATAAAGCAAAGTGACCGTTCTTTCATGAATTTGAACAGATACTACCTCTCCAATAGTTTCTAAGTCATTTACATATGCGATCATATTTTTAAATAACATACAAAATCATCCCTCTCCATTTTAATGTTTTTATTTATGAAAAATTAACTTCACAATAGTATTATTATATCATTATTTGTTACTCCTGTCAATTCCAATAGTATATCTTTGCACGATATTATACGGCATTATCATCTAAGTTTATTCTTTCTTCATCATTAAACCCATCTATCTCTTTATTTATGTCATCATTAAACTCATGAATAAGTTCCTGCAAGAAACTTCTTCTTTCCATATTCGCAAATTTCTTCATCGCTTTATTGATTGTAATCGCTTGAGTTAGTACCAACATAAAATCTTTTGCGCGCGATTCACCTGTATATAGAAGGTTGGCATTTAATTGGAATGACATTGATTTATCTGCAATAAGAATTATAACTTTATACTGACTACCTTGTGATTTATGTATAGTTGTCACCCAAGAGTGGACTAGGGTAGTTAATACATCAGCAAATTTCATTTTCACTCTGATGTTATCGATTTCGATAATAAATACCTTCTCATTCTCATCAATATCTAAAATTTTACCTGTATCGCCATTAAAAATATCTGCCACTCCACCATCAACTGTCTCAATGTCATATGTATTCACTGTATTCATAACGCAATCTCCTACACGAAAGATAGTCGGATCACTTTTTCTACCCACAGCTTTTTCTTTTCTAGAAGGGGAAGGAGGGTTGGCTATTTTCTGTATAGCCTTATTTAATTCAATTGTTCCAAGTTTGCCTTTATTGGTTGGAGATAGAATGGCTACATCATCTGGGTCAAATCTCTTAATGACATTTTTATAATTTTTAATCACGCCATCAATTATGTATTTTTGGTCAACTAACCAAAATACACAATCTTTGCCAAAAACTTTACGACCTTCATCTGTATTGTTTAGAAATTGTCTGCCTTCACGAGTATCTGTCGCTACGTTTAAAATACCTCCTGTTGCTTGACGGAATACTTTTTTTAAACGAGAAATCTTAATAACTCCACTATTAATAATGTCATATAGGAAATTCCCTACTCCTACAGACGGTAGTTGGAAGTCATCTCCAACAAATAAGATTCTTGCATTATTATTTTTTAGCGCTTTAAAAAATTTGGCAAGAATAAAAACGTCACACATAGAAGCCTCATCAATAATAATTACATCTTCTCCAATTTCTTTTACTCCTTCATCTGCATCTTCGAAGACTCCTGCCTTCCGATGGATTGTTGATGCTTCTCTTCCTGTATATCCTGACATCACCTTTGATGCTTTGCCAGTTGGCGCCAAGAGTGCTGTTTTTAAATTCTTTTTATCAATAAAGCTTAACAGTATATTTTGAAGCCAACTTTTTCCCATCCCTCCTCCGCCAACTAACATTAAAATGGAGTTTTCATTCCAATCATGAAAAAACTGTCTTTGATTTTCTTCTAATTCAACATTGTTCTCTCTGCAATACTCATCAATCATTATTTCTAATTCCTCTGTTTCAAAAACTTTTTTACTTTGGGTTTTGTATTGAATCATTTTCATTGCGACAAATCTCTCTGCTTCATATATAGCTCTTTTAGTATATCTTTCATCTACTCTAATTACGTTCGTTAACGATCCCTTTAAAATATCTTCAATATATATTTTATTTATGTTTAAAAGATCAATTGATTTGTTTAAAAGACCTTTATAATCAATCCATGAGTGACCATTATAATTTTCTTGACCAATGACATATTCAATACATGATTCAATTCTATATGGAGACTCCATATCAAATCCAACTGCCTTAGCAATCTCATCTGCTTTTGTAAATCCTATACCTTCTACTTCCGTAAGTATATACGGATTTTCTTCAATTTTCTGAATAACGATCTGAGGGTTTTTATACTCTTTAACAAGCTTAGAGATCATATTGTATTTAATTCCATATTTAGATAAAAATGTTAACACTTCACTCATGTCTATATTATCTAAAACTTTTTCCTTAAGCTTTTCAAACGTTTTACCACCTATCCCATGAACCTTCGAATAATCAAATTCATCTCTTTCAATCATTCCGACGACATCCTGATTTTCACCATATACTTTGTAGATATTCTCGACTTGAATAGGTGTTAATATGGTTTCTAAGAATGCCCTTTGCTCCGAAATTGTCTCAGGTCTGTCTTGTTTTATTGATTCTAAAATATAGCTACCCTCGTAATTACTCTGGTTGTCTAATTTAATATTGGTAGTATACTCTCTTCCTATATCTAGCTTTGGCATCACACCTTTAATGGAAATATTATCATAGCTATTAAGCTTGACACCGCTATCTAAATCTTCTTCATTTACTTCGGCACTATAAATGAAAAAGAAGTTCTCACTATCTTCATTATTCTTGGGAAACAATTGCCTCAAAGGTTTAATACGAACTTTTATCATCTTCTAATACCACACTCCTTTTTCGATAATATTAATTATTATATCATTATCTCTTGCGCTTGTCAATGTTAAATTATTTTATTTAAAGGCGATATATTTATTAATTTACTTTTTATTTTATTTAAACTGGCATAAATATGTTTTAAACCCCATATATTTAAAATATAAACATCTTAGAAAGGGGTTTAAAACCATGGAGACAGGATTAAGTAATGGGGTAGTAGCTGTAGATAATGGAGGAAACTCAACATGCATTGTCACTAGAAGTGGGAAAGAGATATTTCCATCTGTTAAAGGCTTGTACGGAAATAGAACTCTAACAGACGTGAGTGGTAAACATGATTATATTGTAGACTATAAAGAAAAGAGATATGTTATGGGTACACTTGCTAAATATGATTGTAGATATCCTCTACAGATGCACACTGATACAAAAAGAAATATATTCTTTGATTTATCAGTATTGGTTGCTATCCACCAATTCGGATACTCATCTAATTACGTTGTCGTATCTGTGCCGATAAACATGCATAACGACGATGAGAAGTATGGAATAATTGAAAGATTGGTAGGAAATCATACTCTGTCCGTTAATGGATATAGAAAAACATTTACAATTATGGATGTTAAGGTTGCGCCAGAAACGGCAGTCGCCTTTTGGGTAGAGGAACCAAAGGGAAAAAGCAGATTCATCGATTTGGGTTCAAGAACTATGGGGTATGCTACGACTTTATATGAAGACGGAGTAAATAGATTTATTGATTCGGAGAGTGGAACATTTAGAGGAAAAGGTTTGGAAGCATTAAACAATATACATGAGCAAGAAGAGTTAGCTGATTATATGTGTGGGAGACTTGTATCCATTTGGGACTATAATGACGATGTTTATATACTAGGAGGAGGGGCTTTAGATAATTCTTTAATTGATAATATAAAAAAATATTTCCATAAAGCTAAGGTGATGGATGATCCTCAGATGGTAAATGCAATTGGGATGTATATGTTGGGGAGGATCGTTTACGACATAGATTAATAACTATTTATAATCAACGGAGGGAGGGAGTTTTAAAGTGAAAAGTGTAGATGAGAAAATCGAAGAGCTAAAGAATAGAACAAAAGGAAAGTATATTACACAGGCATGTGCATTTAATAAAAATTCGCCAAGACAAATGGAATTACTTAAATTTGCCTTAGAAAACTCTGATTCATTTAGTGGATTAGTTAAGGAGATGTTAGCAAAATGCTTCGATGGAGGAGGTATTCATAGTAGACATGGAAATGAGGTTGTTAAATACAGCAGTAATGTGATGCAGAGTGACAGACAGGTCAAAAATGTAGGAAATTTTATTTGAAAACAATTTTAAACATCGTTTAAATATATCTCTAATATTATCACTTTAATTTTAAACATTTTTAAAAGATACCTGTAAAAGTGAGGTGATTTGTATGAAAACTGTTATTTTTGCCGATTTTTTATCCGAAAACAGCAAAAATGATTGGAAAACAACAAAAAACAAGAAAAAAATTATCAAAAATGGAATTTTTAAAATATCAATAGTCACTATTTTTCTCTTGATTTTTGGTGCGGATATATTAAGGATCGCCATTGCAATCTTGAGTTTAGCAATGAATATTATATCTAATCTAACATCATCTCATTAGCACCAAAGTGTCTAAGAGGGTGTCTAAATTATTATCTAGTATGTCCAATATGGTCAAAAACCCTATTATATCAAGGGTTATAGCGATTCCTTAATTTGCGGACTTTATTTATATAAAACAAATTCCTTGGATCAAGGTTTGGAAAATAAGAAATAAAGGAGAGGTGTTTTAAAATGTCAAATGTAATGACATTTAGACTCAGTGAAACAGGAAGTATGTCTTTGATCGAAGGTTGCACGAAGAGTAGTAATTTTTTCACTATTAACTCAAGGAGACAGCATCATAATATGGAATCATCAAAATTATCTGACAAATTAAATAACAACAAATTATACTCATTCGCTCCAATACCACTAGTAATTGCAACCGCCTCTGCCACTGTAGGTGGAACAAGTGTTGGTATTTTTTGGGATGCCTTTATGAATTATATTTTTCCATACATGATGGATATTGCTAAAGTTTTCTGTGCGATAAAAATAGCTCAAGCGTTCTATCAGGAGAAAAGAGGAGGGCGAGATGAGGGAAGCGGAGTAGGAGCTTTTGTAACTTATGGTAAATGGTATATATTATTTGCATTAATGCCTTGGTGTGTGGAACTCCTAGATCAACTAGGCACTAAAATGCTAATTGATCTAAGAGGAAATGGTTTAAATTAATCAATCTATATATGTATCTAAAATCTTAGTAACAGTCGTCCTACTAACTCCTGTCTCTCTTATGTTTATTATAATACCATTATTTATCCCATTTGTTAAATGAGTGTAACACTTAAATGGAGGTGATTATATGAAAGTTAAGTTAAATGGAAATGATTGGTATGATGTAACATCTGAATATGGAGAAGTAGATAGTGTACATTTAACCCCACACACAGGAATAGACCTTTCTATGCCAATCGGTACAGAAATTTATAGCCCTATCGATGGAATCGTAGAGAAAATTGTTGATTTTGGAAATAATAGTATAGGGCGTGGAATATATATAAGAACAGATGATAATAAAACTATGATACTTGGACATTTATCAGACACAGAAGTAGAGGTTGGTCAAAACATTAAAAGTGGTGATCTATTAGCTTTAAGCGGAAATACAGGCAATAGCACTGGTCCCCATCTTCATCTTGGCATGAAAGACTCTAGTGGTAGTTTTATTAATCCAGATTCATTGGTTACTGTTCGAGATGGAAAGATTTCATGGGATAAATTTATAGAGAATGGCAGAGTAGATCAATACAATATAGGTAAACCAGAGAAAGGCTTAGTAGAATTTCTCCAAGATTGGAAGGCAGATGGATTTTGGATGGCAATGTATGATAAGCCATTCTTTGAAGTGATGAAAGATTTCTTTTCAGATTTATTTAAAGATTTAGGATTGTTCATATTAGGAAATACAGACTTATTTCTTTTAGCTCCTGCAATAATCTTTATGCTTGGTACTTTCATAGTTGGTAAAAACAGATTTACGAAATATATTTTGCCACTTTGGTTTGGTTATTTTGTTTCTTCAATATTTCATAAGATGCTATTGGCACAATAAAATAAGGAGATGATAATTATGGAATTTATACTTTTATATAAAATTGGGGTCGTTGTTGATATAGTAGTAAAGGCTGGCTACACTTTAGCAGGTGTATACGTTTTAAGAACTGGGGTGAAATATGTAAAAGACTACAAATATTACGCAGAAAAAGAGAAAGCAGAGGTGAAATAGAAATGCAATCAGCTCTTCCCAAGTTTAAAAATAATATAAAATCTATAAATTTTAATGATTTTATTCAAATGTATAGAGAACCTGTCGTCACCTATATGATAACTCCTAATAATAGTCCAGATTTAATCAATGACGAATCTGTTGGGTTTTCTAGAGGCAGAAGGAAACCCAACAGAACAAAACTAAATTTTGAAGATGACATTTTTTCAAAATCCTCCTCATCCGACATGCTACTAAATACTATCAGCGGTTTATTCTCTAAATTTTATGCCCCAGAAAGAATAAGATTTCACAAAGATGGGATTAAAATAAAAATGAACGATATCGTTAGTTATAAAATTGCAATAATTAAGGGAGAGATGAGGTTCTACATCACAGTTCCTAAAAAGTGGGCGAAAAACTTTATATCATCAATTAAAAAGGATTGGGGTCAGATTGACCTGACAAAAGTAGAAGAAAAAGTAATTAACTTCAATCCTAACAGAGCTAAAGTAATGGAGATTCACATGAGGCATCATTATGCATTGTCTTTAAAGTATGGAGAGAGAGATGACGATTCTTTATACTCATCAATAGCTTCATTGGCTTCAACATTTGGAGATAATGATAAGATGTTATTAGATTACAATATCGAACCAATAAATAATTCTTGGAAAAATAATGCGATCAAAAAGATAGATCAATTTAAAAAAGGCGGAATACCTGCAAGAGAAGATTTTTTCACCATAAATGGGATTCTTGGAAAAGTTTTCGATATGTTTAATGCTATATTCGATGAATTTATAAAAATGATTGAAGATATCATGGGGGCAGAAAAATCTGAATCTGAGCCTAAAGAACTTTTCGATTTACAATACAGTGATAAAAAGATACATGCTAACTCAAGAGGGTATAGAGTTCAGATTAGAGCCATAGGAGAGTCTGATGATGATAAAAAAATAAAACACGCATTTAGAAATATAGAAAATGCGTTTTCCACTTTAGATGGGGACAATAAGTTTACCGTTACTCATATAAAAACAAAAAGAGGAATAAAATCCGTAATTAACGCTGTTGAGATTAATAGTCCGATATTGACTAGAACATCTGATGTGTATTTTGAAAAGGAAATGAATAATATTCTTAAACTGCCTAATAAACAGACATTGAGTGAATATGAAAAAGTTATAAATCAGGACAATTTTACAAGAACAGAAATAAGCGAAAGCTTTACAGATAATAGTCATGGCGCAATTCCTTTCGCCAAAACACTAGATAAAAATAGTGAAAGATTATATTTTGGGGGATATGATAGATCATGGTGGACAGATAAAGGGAGATACGTTAAAGATAAGACAAAACTTGATGATAGAAGTACAGCTACTATGGTTATCGGGAAGCAAGGGAGTGGGAAAACTTCATTATCCGAAAGTCAGGCGCTATACACATTTGGAGCACATCTGCCAGAGGATGAATGGAGATTGAAATCTAAGTCCGTAGTTGTTTTTGACGTGGCTGATGGTGAGATGATAAAGAATATCTACAATCATGTTCCCAAGAGACTAAAAGATAGAGTTGTAATATTAAATCACAGCAACTTTAATAACCCTATTTCAGTTAATAACGCAGATTTAGATGAATTTAATAATGAGACTATGAACGATTCTGATTATGCATACACTTTAGCAGAAATGGAAGCGAAACTTGTATTGGAAATATTGGAATCGGAGAAGTCTATATCAATAGACAGATGGTTTACCTCTGCATTACAAGCAGTCCATACAGTGAATAGTGACTGGGGCTATATCGAAGCGATGAGGACCTTGTTAGATGATGATTTTAGAGTTGCAGAAATTATACCTAATATAAAAAATAACAGAAGATTGAAATTAGAAATCGAGGCATTCCATAATTTGTCAATGCAAGGAAAGACTACTCAAATTATACAGACTATAGAGAATAGATTTAGTCAATTAGAGAGGGATCAGAAATTATGGGACTGCATCGCACAGAAACCTTTGCGGAATGAAGACGGAAGTGTCAAGTTGAATTTCAGAAAGCTTATGGATGGTGATGAGAATGGTGCATATTTAATATTGATTCATATTCCGAAGTCTGGTGTATCTAATTTGTATAGAAGATTTATCTTTGCACAATATTTCGTAAAAGTATGGAATACAGCTTTATCTCGCGAAGCTGGATTTGCAGGACGAGAGTATAGACCTGAAACCTTAGTAGTAATCGATGAAATACATCAAATCCTAAACATTCCTCTTGTTGCCAAGTTATTTATAGATTTATTCAAAGAACCGAGAAAATATTCCCTAAGACTCTGGATAACTCTACATGGGTTCAGCTCTTTTTCTACAGCAGGAAGAACATATGAGTCATCAATAAAACAAAGCATTCTTGACAATGGTTGTAATTTGATTATGTTGAAGGGCGGTTCGGACTCCTTTGATAAATTATCTGAATTTATGTCTCCATTTACAGTAGCTGATTATAACAACTTAATGAACATACCTTTCACAGGGTTATTTTCAATACATTGGCAAAGTAAAATGCACGTATTTCAAGCAAAGCTTATAAATCACATAAGTAAAAATAAAGATTTTAAAAAATACAACAATCTCGATTCGGAGTTTTTAAACACATTTAAATCGCATTACGGAAGAGATAAAAATGAAGTTAGGGATGATAACTTGAATAGGTCTTATTCGATGATTGAAAATAGTTTAAACAATGAGATAGATTTAGACATTAATGAGATCGATAGATTTACAAAAAGAGAATAATTTAAAAAGGGTCGGTGAAACATGATGAGCTGGTACAGGAGAGAGGAGATTGAAAGGATAAATAGAGATTGGGTAGATATTAATTGTAAGATATCAAAAAGAGAGTACGAATTGCTTGAAATTATAAGAGATAGAAAATTGGTAAGGAGAGACATGCTTGAAGTGATCTCTCCTTCTTATCGTCAACTTGGAGGTAATAGAACTAGGATAATAAACAGATCAATAAGAAGAATGTTCAAATCCATGATACTTGATAAAGTCCATGAACCACAGAGGTTTATGGAGGGAAACACCCCAGCAATCCTAGCATTAGATAGGGCTGGTAGTTTATTATTAAATATTCCTCATAGACAGCGTATTAAACATGTTACAAATACAGTCGATGGAGTTAAGTATATTGATAGAAAATTGCCTATATTTTACAGTCACACTAATGGAGTAAATCAACTTGAAGTGGAGACTATAATGTTTTGTGAAGTAGGTTCAGATAGGAAGGTGTTAGAATGGGTTCATGAGAAGCCTGTAATGCTCTTCTACGGGCAAGAAAGGCTGTCTATAATACCAGACATCCAAATCAAGTTAAAGCTTGGGAGAAAGCATTTGTGTGCGTTTATAGAGTATGACACTGGAACTGAATCACAAAGACACTCTAGACCTCAAGTAATTCTAGAGAAGATAATAAAATATAGGAAATATAAATTATCTAAAATATGGGAGAAAGATTATGAAAAATTCCCAATAATAATTTTGGTGTCTACAGACGAGCATAGGCTGTTGTTTTGGAATAAAGAGTGTAAAAGGAATGGTCTATTGGGTTTAGGAATTTATCATAATAAATGGAGAGATTTTTTAGAAAGTGTTTAAATACTTCTAAAATCATTTCTAAGGCGTTTTGATTCTTTCTATAGTGTTTATACTTCAACGGATTTCAGACGCCTTAGAGAGCGAATGTGTGCGTTCTAAGAGTGTTACAGCTTCCCTGCGGTCCGTAGTAATTTAACTTGAACGCTTCTATCTGAGTTCATTATTATTTTCAACAACTCATCTTTAGACATTATGCTAAATTCATCTAGTGGTACTTTGTAGTGTGTATCTACGATGACAAGATCATCCAATGATCTGTCTTCCATATAGTCGTTCAAGGTTGTTGATGCGTTGGCATGATTCCCTTGTCTCTGCATAGCTTTGATGTCTCCATTAGTTAATAGATCGACTTCTTTAATACTTGATTTTTTAAACGAATGAAAAGTTATCTTCCTATCTCCGAAATCCATATTCTCTCTAATGTAATTCATCATTCTATTTATAGTTTTACTTGTCAGCGAGAATATTTTCTTCTTATCACTATTCTTTTTTAACTCCATCAACTCTTCATACAAGTTTTCTGATATCTTTTTATAATCCCATTTATTCCCCTTATCTAGCGCCTTTATAAACCATTGCCCTTCGCGATTAATTATATCGGTCCATTCCAGATTTTGTATTGCCCCTCTTCGAAAAGCTGTTGAATAAGCCACTCTAATCATAACAGTTTTTTCAAATCCTTTTCTTGTTCCAGACACTAAATTTAAAACAGAAATTATTTCTTGATGAGCCATTGGATCAGATGGGTCTTTATCATACTCCTTATACCTTTCAAGAGAAAACCAAGAAGGTTTTACTTCAAACCCATAATCTTCAAACTTTAGGTAGCATTTTTTTAAAGCGGCTACTTTATTGTTTACGCTTCCAGCTTTGTATTGCTTTCTTAAATTTGTCTGATATGTTTCAATTTGAGATTTTGTAAAAATAAGATCACTTTCAACGAGATTTTCTAACTTTTTATTTCTCATAACCATAAAAAAATCACGAATTGCTCTTTCGTACGTAGTTCTTGTATTTTTACTGTTTTGCTCAATTCTATTTAAAAATGTATTTATACAATTCCAAACGTTTTTATCATCTTTCAGGTTTATTTGCGCAACATTTCCACCGATATAAGACATATAACATCACTCCTATTTAATGGTATTTAAATACCTAATAATTAAATTATAACATACATTACCAACTTTGTCAATCTTGTAAATTTTTGAAAAAATTAATAAGATCTTGTTCTATTTTTGAGGTATGAGCATATAATATACCAATACAACAAGAAAGGATGATTTCATCATGAGTTATGAAACTGCTTGGAGAGAAATCATTAACGTTATAGCTAATGTTAAGGGTTCAGAGATCGAAGGGGATTTGGATTCTCTTATTTTATGTATTGAGCATCTACAATCTGAAATTGATGAAGGAGCTGAGCTAAGTCACTCTTTTTGAGTGGCTTTAGCTTTACTTTTTAAGCAGGTAGTCTAAACAGACTAATAACAATATATATAATACTTATATATAATTATTTATTATATATGTAATATTATTATAATAACTTAATGGTATTATATATTTTTATATATAATAAATAATATATATTGTTATTAGTCTGTTTGAGCTACCACCTAAAAAAGTAAATATTTAAAGCCCGATGAATTTATAGTCATTGGCTTCATAGTTATCCATTTCCGAATCCATAACCCAATCTTTATGAGCAATTTTTATCAACCCCTTACTCTCGATAAATTTTAAATGAGTATAGAAGGAGTCTTTACTCATTCCTATCTCTGATATAATCCTCAACAATGGTATTGATTTTGTATTATTATTTAGATTTTGACATTTCGATTTGAAGAATGCATAAAGCATAAAATCTATATTGTCGAATTTGTTATCATAAATAATTCCAATAAACTCTTTAATATTTATCATATGAGTATTTGAATAATCATAAAGCGTTCCAACATCTCCCTTGTAATCAAATATAAATTTTGGAATTTTTATTGCGTAATTCTTATTCTTAACAATGCTTTTTATTTTTTTGAAAAGGATGTCATCGCTACCATGTTTTAAATCATTAACAGTGATAAACTCTCTGATATCAATACCGTTATATTTATCAGTTGAGTATGTTGTATAAACGGGAAAATCTTCTGTTGTTTCAATGAGTCCTATATTTTCTAATAAACCATCTTTTTTAATTATGTAATCAATTGATTTTGTCTTTGCACTATACCCCAATATCCTCTTTATATCGTTACTTTGTATGTAAGACTCATTATTAACATCTACGTAATGAGCGTATTTATATAAAAAGGATAAACACACTAGGTAGGCGTATGCAAAGGAGGATTGTTGTATATTTGTTCCTCCTTTTTTATCTTTTATAGATTGTGATAAATCTTTAAAAATTCCGTTAGGTATTTGTACATATGAAGACTCTCCGTAAAGGAATTTAATGCTTTCAAAATGATTAATCATATAATTCAATGTGATAAACACCTCATTTATATTAGTCGGTTTAAGCAACCACCTAAATTTTATTAATATATATTATATCATTATTATTTATTTATGTCAATTGTAATTAATATTTTAGCCTTACCGTATATACACTTTTTTGACAATAGCAAATAATAATGGTATAATTATATAAAGAGTCAAAGGACTCTATATATAAGGAAGAGGTGGCAGGGTTGGGTATTGGATCATACAAGGATCGGGAATATGCAGACTTGACCCTATCTGACAGAAATGTAGTGAAATACCTAATCCTATATAGAAGCAAGGTTGATGTATCGTATAACGTTAATAATAATATCGACATAAAGCAAGCAGGAGATATTTTTGAATTTAATCAGGAATTAATTGCTTTATATTCATCCTTAGATATTACAATTGGAAAATGTAATTTTAAAGAGAAGCAGTTAACATTATTAAGATTTATATTTGAAGGAAATACAATACACGATGTTTGCAATATGAATATAGGATATACAAGAAGTGCTACATATGAATTATTTAATAGGATGTTAGATAGGATATTATTAGAAAATTATAAACTATGGGCAAACTCAATGAAATCACAAGGATATATAAAGGAATAGTATAAGAGGGGAATGTTTATTTGTGAAAATTCATCTTCCAGATGGAAGAAAAGCGGAGTTAGATAAAAATAAAGATTTAAATGAGAAAATAGCGATAGTCAAGGAACTAATCGACGAATGGATAAATGAAATATACTCAAACTGGAATAGCAACTCAGTCAGATTTTTTTTAGATGGTTTAGCGAATTATTTAGTATGGCATAAAGATGAAGAAAAGAAAGGCTTAGAAGATAGAGAAGTGTTATCAATTAAGAAAGTCGAAGAAATGACTGGAAAAAGAAGAGGTAAGAGTACTCCGTTTACAAGCCTGACAGTCATAGATCAGGATAAAATAGGAGTTAGGAGTGACAACGATGAGCTTTGATAGGATAGAAAAATCTATATCTGTATTATCGAACTCAAAAGCTTATCAGTGGTGTCATGTAAATACAGAGAATGAGTTTAAATTTATGAATAGAACGTTTGTTATTAGTGAAAATGTAGATGAATATAATGTATACAATAAAGCAGGAGTAGTGGAAGATTTCACCAATGAATCATATATGGAAGATGTTCTAGCTGTAATTGATAGTAACAGGGTTTTAAAATTTTATAACCAAAACTTTGAAATAATAAATGACAGCGACATCACTCTCAAAAATATAGACTTATATAAAAGGAGATGATAGGAGTTGAGGCTGTCGGAATTAATACATGAAGTATGGAAAGATGAAAGAGTCAGAGAGTTAAAACTGAGAAAAGGCGAAGTTGAAATCGTCATTAAAGTTTTAATTGATCATATTATAGAATCTCTTTTAAATCATAGAAGAGTGAAAATGCAAGGGTTATTTACTTTAGATGTGAGAAAAGCAAAAGGCAGAAGAATAACTAGCCCTCAATCAGGAAAGCATATGGAGATAGATGATTACTATAAGATCGGAATAAAACCATCTAGAAAACTAGATAGGGGATTGAAGAATCTAAAGTAGAAAAAGGGGATAAAAGTATGAAATACATCGTGGACACAAATGTGCTACTACAACATCCAGAGGTTCTCAAAGATTATGAGGTAATTATACCGTCGCACGTAAATAGAGAAATTGAACATCTAGAACTTGCTAGAAAAAGTGATAGAACACTTCAATGGCAAATTAGAAGATTTAAAAACATATGTGATGAGAATGACAATGCATATATCAATATTAAAGATTATACTTTTACATTAGATGATCAACTGGACCCACAATACACAGATAATATTCTATTACAAGTCGCTCATGATGAAGGATATGGGATTATCACAAATGATCGATTGTTAAGAAGAAAGTGCAAGCAGTTCGGAATAGAATTTATTAATCCTAATATCTCATCATTTGTTGAGCATAAAGGATATAAAGAAAACTTTATGGTAAAAGAGGAGTTAGAAAGAGTATATAGCAATTTATATGAAAATACATATGATTTACTTATTAACGAATACTTAGTGATTTACGATGACTCGGCTTTGGAGCGCTTAGAGATTCTTGATATTTTCAAATGGAATGGCGAAGCGATGGAGTGTCTTAAAAGGAATAAAAGAAACAACAAGATTGATTTAAGTTTTAAAACCTCACAATTTGATAAATTCGTTCCAAAAGATGCACAACAAATGATGGCTGTTGACAGTATTCTTAATAATCAAGTCACTCAAATTAGAGGTCGTGCTGGTAGTGGTAAATCAAAAATATCTTTAGAGACAGCTTGGCACCTAATTGAACGTGGTGAATATGATAGATTAGTTGTATTTGTAAATCCAACACCTGTGAGAGACTCTCAAGAGCTAGGGTTCTACAAGGGTGACAAGCTGGAAAAAATTATCCAGTCATCGGTTGGAGTAATGCTTAAATCTAAATTTGGTGACGAAATAGAGATTCAAAGACAAATTGTAGACAGGAGGTTAGATATTCTACCGTTTGTAGACCTTAGAGGATACGAAACTGGGGAAAGTAGAACTATCGTTTGGATATTGGAGGCTCAGAATTTAACCAGCGACTTGATGAAATTAGGTCTTCAACGCATATCCGAGAATACTAAAGTTATTATTGATGGAGATTATTGGGCGCAAGTCGATAAAGACGCCTACGCAACAAATAACGGTATGAAGAGAGTATCAGAAATTTTTCGTGGCGAAGATTTATATGGTGAAGTTGAATTGCAGAATATTTATCGTAGTAAAATTGCCGATATCGCAGACAAAATGTAGGTCCTTTAAAGGAGGTGAAAACAATGACCGACAATCATTTGGAATACCCACCTTCCTATACATATAATGAGATGTTGAATAAAATAAGAGAAGGTAGAGTTGCATATTGTTACGCAGGGGATAGGTCAGGAACCATAGTGATAAAGCATGGGGGACGATTCGGAATGATGTCTACGGATGGAGATGTAGGTAGCCATTTAGATAGTCAAGCTAATAATCATGAGCTGTGGTCGTTTGTTGATGATATGGACAATAGTATTTTTAGGCAGTCGGCAATTAATAGCATTTTTTATATTTACTGTAATTTTTATCAGTATTTACTAGAAAATGAGATTAACTTATTTAAAGAATTAAATTAAAAGAGGAGAATTTAAAGTCATGGCAAGAGAAACAAAATTAAACTTACCGCAAAGTGAACAATTTTATTACGACGAAGAATCAAAGACTTTTAAACCATTAGCACAGAATGGAGCTATCCCCGTAGTAATGGTTGGTGGAGGAAGTATTGGAGGAGGAAATGGAATGAGATTTTTAAATGGAGAAGGAGCGCCTGTAAATGATGGAAATGCTATGGAAGGCGATATTTATTTAGATGTGCTCAATGGTGATCTATATAAGAAGACATCTGAATGGTCTAAAATTATGAACCTAAAAGGCGCTGACGGTGCAACCGGCAAGGATGGAATTAATGGTAAGGATGGTGCTAAGGGTGAGACTGGTGCAGATGGGAAGTCTGCCTACCAAATCTGGCTAGATGAAGGAAATGTAGGAACTGAACAAGACTTTATCACTTCCTTAAAAGGAGTTAAGGGCGACAAAGGTGAAACTGGCGCAAATGGGAAAGACGGATTCGGTACAGAAGCTCAGTATAATGCTATTATTGCTGAGTTAGAAGAGATTAAGAGCAGATTAGACGAGCCAACAGAATAATATAAGATATACAGTTGACAAGTATAATTAATAGTGATATTGTAGATATACAATGTTAGAAAATGGAATCTTGCAGTTAAGATGATAGTGGGCAAGGTAGCAGGATTTATTTGAGTCGGTTGCAGTCCTACAAACAATTTTAAAAAAATAATGTAAGATATACTATTGACAAGAGGATTAAATAATGATATAATATTAATTATAGTGAGGCGACAACAGCAAATAATATTATATTTTCCAGCCAAATTTTAGGATAATTTATGATGCGCCTAGTAAAAGTGATCTTAAAAAAGTTTGACAAATGAATTGAATAATGGTATAATAAAATTTAGACACGAACAGCAAACTTAAACCAACAATCTGTTAAATTGTAGAAGGTAATTTAGTGTCTAGGATCAATATTAATGGCTAGTAGCAAAGTGGTAATGCACCGAGCTGTTAACTCGGATATCGTAGGTTCGAATCCTACCTAGCCAGTCATGCGAGTATAGTTTAATTGGTAGAATATCTCGTTTCCACCGAGATGGTAGGAGTTCGATTCTCCTTACTCGCTCTTTACAAAATAATAGGGAATACAGATAGGATGGCTATGTATGTGGTGACATAGAGAAGGAGGTTCGATTCCTCCATCTACTTTTAACCTTAAAAGAGTGGATTCAGGTGATAGGTCGGTTCGATTCCGACATTCCCTACCACATAGGGGTATAGTGTAACGGGAACACATCGGCTTCCAAACCCGATAATGTGGGTTCGATTCCTACTGCCCCTGCCAAATCAACTACGCGACTTTCCAGTGCCAAGTAGCTCTTGGCATACTTATTAGGATCAAAATAAGTCTAGATTATAGAGTGATTGAGAGGTTTCTCTAAAGCGCAAAACGCCCTCTATATAGAGCATTGACCTAATACCAAGGTGTGACGTAATGGTTTTTAAGTAGAAGAATTTGGATATGTTGGAACTATGGCTAATGCAGTGAGGAAATGGCTAAAATCAAGTTAATTACTATGGTGAGTGTGGTGAAATTAGTAAACACGCATGACTGTGAATCATGTGGGAGAAATCCCTTGCAGGTGCAAATCCTGTCATTCACCCTTTTTAATATTTCTGGGTCTTTCGCATAACTGGTTAATGCCCCCTGCCCATAACAGGGAGGATGCAGGTTCGAATCCTGTGAGACCCATTTACCTACCTTGCCGAAAGATGACTAATATAATACGATTAGGCTGTTATATAGTACACTAGTCAATTCTATATAGAGAAAACCTGTCTTAAAGATAGCCTGTTAAGGTGACAGCTAGGCAAATCAGTTAGAGCCTAGATTTAATATTATAGCTCATGGGCGGTTGATATCGCATTCTGTTTCATAGGCAGAACTAAGTAGGTTCGATTCCTACATTTAGAGCAATTAAAAGGCACTCACAGCAATTTATAAAAGCCTTCCACCATATTAGGAAGAGTAGCTTAGTCTGGTTAAAGCGTCCGTAAGATGAGCGGAAGACGTAGGTTCGAATCCTACCTTTATAAAAGTGCCTTGGTCACGGCTTGGTAGCTCAGTGGTAGAGCGATGGTTTGAAGCACCATGCGTCGGAGGTTCAATCCCTTCCTAAGCCATTGAAAATTATTTTCAAGATTATGTAATACATATCATTGACAAATATAAATAATAATGATATACTATATTTATAGTCACAGAGGTAGAAAAGGTTCTCTACACGCTATTTGTCACATAGAACGAAAATAAGTTCCGATTTAGTGACAGATAGTTACCAGAGATGAGGGATGTATGCCGACCCTCCTGTGATTTAACAATATACCACTTCCTCTAAATGATTAAGGGTGATTCTAATGAATGTTACAACTGTTACAAATGAAAAAGATTGTCAACTAGTAACTTCTCATAAACCAGACAGGGACGGTCATATAATGATTGGGATTAATGGAAAATATGTTCGTCTCCACAGATTTGTATATGAAGAAAGATATGGTGAAATACCAAATGAATTAGTAGTTAGGCATAAGTGTGATAATCCAAACTGCATTAATCCAGAGCATTTAGAAATAGGTACCCATGCTGATAATATTAGAGATAGAGTTGAGCGCAATCGTTCAGCAAGAGGCTCTAATCATGGCAGAGCAAAACTTACAGAAGATAATGTTAGGTACATAAGAAATACGAATGAAACTACATATTTTCTAGCAAAAGAATTTGATGTTGATAGGAAAACGATTAGGAATATTAGACAATTTAAAACTTGGAAACATGTTGTTTAATTTAAAGCGCACACAGCAAATTACAATCCAAACTACTTCCGATAAAAGTAAGGTGTGAGGTTCAAGTCCTCACCTAGTCATGGTGTTGGCTAGTGGTGTAAGAGGTTAGCACAAGTATTTGCGCTTTGTTTTTTTTAGAGTGACACCACACTCTCTCTCTCTCTATATTATTATCCTATAGCTCAATTGGTAGAGCAATCGACCGATAATGTCATTATTAGACTAGGTAGTTAGGTTAGAGGTTCAAGTCCTCTTAGGATAACTTCAAAGACACTAACAGCAAATAATATTACAGAATTTTGAACTTTAGGTTAGAGGTTCAAGTCCTCTCATGGTGGAGTCACCATGTAGCTCAATTGGCAGAGCAAAAGTGTAATAATATGTGTCTTGTTTTAACTGGGTATGGGGCAATTTGGTAGCCTACTCCTTTTGGAAGGGAGAATGTGTTAGTTCGAGTCTAGCTACCCAGATTATATTTTTTAGGCACACACAGCAATACTTTACAATGGTTAAATAAAAATATCTCAAATTATTTTTAGATTGGGTTCAATTCCCATTTGTGCCTAGTATCATATTAAGGTGTAAGTACTTAATGATAACCATAGTATGCTAAGTAATATAGATATACTAATTGATAAGTCTATATTACGAGAGAATGTATACCGTAGAATGAGACAGGGTTTCGCCTTAAATAGCAACTAAGAGGATTCCGACGAATAATCCTCATTATGGAGAGTTATTCTAACTGGTAAGAAAACGGTCTTGAAAACCGTAGTAGGCGAAAGCCGATGGGAGTTCGAATCTCTCACTCTCCGTACATAACAGGAATAAATAATAATAGTATGTAAACAGGCGCGTACAGCAATAATAACTAATACATATTATATTTGGTAAATTGCGCCTAGTTTGTATAAAAATTTAATATCAGGCTCTAACAGCTAAAATTGATTAAAATCAGACATTAATATGGGTGTAGAGATAGGGAATTATTTTGACAGAGCCTAGTCAATTAACTGCTTATAAAGGCACATAATACAGCGATAATATATCTAATTGATAAATAAAATATTACAAAGCTCATTTAATAATTTAGTTAATAATTTAGAAGATATTAGTGCCTTGTTTATTAAGCAGATTTTTGTGTTTTAAACTAATGTTTAGAATTTGAAAATGTGTTTAATAAAAAATAAAAATAAAAGGAGAAGTGATATATTATGTTAAATCACTTAAACAATCATTTC
>RWZF01000044.1_pt1 | contig 21660 bp, 33 predicted proteins | sample 2187671 | NCBI WGS metagenome assembly RWZF01 (sample SAMN10531868, study PRJNA481165) | viral metagenome | isolation source: viral particles purified by filtration and ultracentrifugation from about... | host: Nasonia longicornis 2.1 | place: USA:Tennessee | collected 2011-04-01
CTGCGGCTGGATTCCCTGTTATCGAAAATCCGGGCTTACTTCTTTACGCTGACGTTATCGAAGCTTAATGGTGAAGTTTAAGGTAAAGACGAAGGCTGTTTTTAACGGACAGCCTCCCGGCTCTACTATCGAGGTAGACGAGGCCTTTGCGCGCAAGTACGAAGCGCTAAAGTACCTCGAAATTGTCGGAGAAGTTAAGGAGCAAAAGCCGAAGGCTAAAGCGGATGAAAAAGGCAAGTCAGCGCCGAAAAAGTCCGCGACTAAGCCGACAGCTAAAACGAAGCCAAAAGGCGATAAATAAGGAGGGAGCGCTATGTCGGCGCAAGAACTGGCGGAGAAGCTATATCGAATGTTTAAGGGCGTGCCGGGCTTTACGGAGGATGAAGCGCTCGAACTCATAGACGACGCAATGCGGACGCACGGATATGCGCCGACCGATAGCGTACCTAGCGATAGAATCCGACTAATCCTATTATATGCGCAGATACAGGGCGTATGGCAGGTCGCGATGAGTGTCGCGCATTACTTTAAGTTCTCGGACGGTGAGGAATCGGTCGATAAGTCAATGCTCGCGGACAACTATCGGAAGCTGGCGAAAGACTTGCAGACAGAATACGACATCGAAAACGGCAAGCTATTCGGCAATAACTTCCGGATTATGCCGCGCATTGACCGTCCGAACACTACGCCACCGACAGGGGAAAGCGGGTTTAGGCGATGGCCGCGAAGATACTAACGACGCAGGCGGAGCTTGACGAGATATTTCGGAAGATGGAACGAGATTATGGCGCACTTAATAAACGACAACAGGCGTATGCAATCAAGGAAATCGGACGGATACGAGGCGAGCTTGCGGACCTGCTGGCGGAATTTGCGGACAGCGACGGTACGATCAAGCGCAGGCGTGCGAGCAGAGTCTTGCGCGAACTGGACGAGATCGAGCGATCAATTCAGCGGAATGGAACGGTAGCCTTCGAAAACATTATCGAAGAATCTAGCGAATGGACTACGGGCCGCCTCGCGGGAGTGGTCGGCGTTAGTTCAGCGGGAATACAGCGCGTCAATAAGCACGTCGTCAATTACGTTATTAAGCGATTTGGCGAAGACGGTCTCGTATTATCGGATCGCGTTTGGGGCTTGTCGGGCGAGATACGCGATGAACTGGCGACAGTTATCCGATCGAACATTATTAAAGGCGAAGGTATTAACGCTATGATTCCGCAGATACGTCAAGTTTACGACAATGAGACGTGGAAGATTCGGAGACTCGCCCGCACGGAGTCCGTTACGGCACATCGTGCGGCAACGTCTTATAATGCGCAGGCATCCGACATCGTAGAATACGTTCAGTTTCACGACGGAACTTGCGGACACCGCGATCACCGTAAGCACGCATGCTATCCGTTGGCACGGGCTGATAAATACGGAAAGGGTGCTGGCGTGTACAAACCAACTGATACGGAAATATGGAGTGTTCACCCAAACTGTACGTCATATATAACATACATTCTCGACGAAAGGTGGTTATGACGGAATGCTAAACGAAATGGATATCGAATATATGCGCGCTAGTCAAGACGAAATGTACGAGTTAAGACAGCGCCCCATCAGCGTAATTTATCTCGAAAAGGTATACGACGATTTTACGGGCGAACTACTCGAAGAAACGGAAGTGCTGCGGACAGTTAGCGCCGTCATAACCGAAGTATCGATACGGAGTAAAGACGGATCACGCTATATTCAGAACGGTATTGAATACGAGCAGGGCGACATCAAAATCGACATGAAGCTCGAATATATAAACGATATTATCGATAAACTCACGGAGGCGGAGTATGACGGAAAAAGGTACGAACTACTCGGCGGAGATAAAAAAGGAATTGGAACGCGGAACCGCATCGAATATATAGGGCGGGTGATTGCGTGAAGATGAACGTAAAAGTACAAGGCGTCGATAAAATCATGCGCGATTTTAGTCAGCGAGGACTTGCAGCGCAATATCGTGCGGATAAGGTGACGGAAACATATGCGCGCAAGATGGCGAATGAATCAGCGGAAATGGCTCCGGTTGATAGTGGGGACTTACGGGCAAGTATCGCAGCAAGCCCCGAACGACTAGCTAACGCTGTATGGCAGTATGGGTCGGATTTACCTTACGCACGACGCCAAGAATACGAGCACGCATCGCGTAAAGGATTCATCCGTAAATCCGTTTGGAATAACCGTACGCCATATCGCGAAGCCCTTAAACGCGAGGTGACGAAAGATTGACGCTACATCAGCATGGACTTAATCGGTCGATAATTATGCATCTGCGCGAAAGGTTTCCGGATGCTCAAGTCGACCTTAAATTCGACGGGTATGAAATGCCAGCGACGCGCCCGTTAGTACTCGTCGAGCAAATGCAAAATAATTACGAGATACTGGCGAAACAGCGCGAAGCAATCGGAGCAACTTATCGCTATCAGATCGGTTTATACGAAAAGAATAGCGTCGAACTGTCGATTAAGCAAGAACGGCTGCAAGACGTATTTAATTTCGATAAGATTGCGTTTTATGACACACTCAAAAGCCCTGCGGAACTTGCGGGCTATTTTTATTGCGAATTATCGGCGGTAGTACCGATGCCGGCGGATGATGTATCGAAGCAATTGAACTATCACAGAGTTTATTTCGACATTGAAATCGAGGACAACAAATATAAGGGGGCGCTATAATGGCGATTTTAAAAGGTGACAAAATCGTATATGCAATTCGTTTTACGGACGAATTAACGACGGAACAGACACTTCGCGTACTTTATCAGACTACGGGCGGACGATCTATATCTTCGGATGAGGTCGAAATTGCTACGAAGGATATCGACGGGAGTGATTACGGAAAGATTACGGAAACTATTAATTTCGAAGGTTTGGTAGGGACGGACGATCCTGCGCTTGAACAGTTGAAGGCGCACTTGAAGGGCAAGAAATTCGCGGAAATCCTCGAAATTAACATCGATACATTAAAGGCGGAATCGGGAAGATTTATGATTAGTTCGCTAGATTTCGAATATCCCGACGACGAATCAGCGACATATAGCTTTGAAGCGACATTAATCGGAGAAACAACGGAAGAAACACTTACGGAAGCTCCTGCGGGTGCGACTACTATCGACTAATGATGACGGGTATACCCCCGTCTTTTTTATTTCGAAAATAACGCTAAAGGAGCGATTTAATATGGCAACGTTCGAAATTAACGGCAAGGAATACGAATTGAAAATTACGTACGCGGCGGTTAAGCGGCTAAACAACGTACATGAAGGCGGATCATTCGAGCTTATCGGAAAAGCGATGCAGGGCGACTTCGATACATTTCCGCACATTATTCACGCGGCCTTACTTCACACTGGCGAAAACTTCTCGTTACAGACCGTTGAGGATGCAATCGGAGAACTTATCGAGAATGAGAAGTTATCTTTTGACGATATTATGCGCTTGTCAAACGAGGTAGTTACGCAAAGTTTTTTCTACAAACCGACGGTCGACAAACTGGCGAAACAGAATCCGGAAATGAAGAAGGCGCTCAAACAACTTCTGAACTAGACGAAGTGGAAAAGGCTATTTTCGACGGTTGGCGCTATCTCGGATTAGACGCATCGCGCATCTTATCGTACACACCGCGCGAGTTTACGATAATGATGCAGGCGCAAATAGAGCGACATTATGACGCATATGAGCGGACAGCCATCGAGGCAATTATGCGAGAGTCGGCACACCGTGCGAAGAAGCCGAAAGCGAGCGACTTATTCAAGCGACCGAAGGACAGCAAGGTTGAGCGTGAACAATTGACGGATATGAAGGAGGAAACGGCGCGACTGAACGATTGGCTCGCGTCATTAACGACGACAAGAAAGGTGGAAACGGATGACTAACGACATACTCGTTAAGATCGGCGCGGATATTACGGATTTTAGTCGGAAAATGGCCGAATCGAATAAGGCGCTTCGAAATTTCACGCAGGCAAATCAAGCGACATTCGACTCGTTTAAGCAGGTTGGAGCAGGTATCACAGCAATGGGAGTCGGGATCGTCGGAGGGCTTGGCTACGCCACAAAACAAGCGATAGATTTCGAAAGTTCGTTCGCCGGGATGAGAAAGACAATAGATGCTTCGGAGGCGGAATTCCAAGCGCTCGAAAAAGGCATCCGCGATATGGCGAAAGAGTTGCCGGCGAGTGTGCATGAAATCGCAGCGGTCGGGGAGGCTGCCGGCCAGTTGGGCATTAAAAAAGAAGCAATACTCGACTTTACACGCACGATGATCGATATGGGCGAATCTACTAACATGACGAGCGATGAAGCCGCGACGACCTTCGCGCGATTCGCGAACATCGTCGGGATGTCGCAAGATAAATTTAGTAACCTCGGTTCGACCGTCGTTTCACTCGGAAATAATTTGGCGACAACTGAAAGCGAGATTATGACGATGGGTATGCGACTTGCGGCGGCGGGCGATCAAGCGGGCTTTTCGGAAGCTGAAATATTAGCGTTGTCGGGTGCGATGTCGAGTTTGGGGATCGAAGCAGAGGCAGGCGGGACAGCCGCGTCAATGGTTATGACGAAGATTACGAACGCAGTCGATAAGGGTGGTAAAGACCTCGAAGCCTATGCGAAAGCAGCGGGTGTATCTGCGACAGAATTTGCGGACGCTTGGAAGAACGAGCCGGCTAAGGCTTTCGAAACCTTACTCGCGGGACTTAATAAGTCGGCCAAATCCGGCGAGAACATGACGGACATTTTCGACACGCTCGGCATAAAAGGAATCCGTGAGCTTGACGTAATGAAGCGTCTTGCCTCCGGCCATGAATTGCTCGCAGAATCGCGCGAATTGGCGAACAAGTCATTCGGAGAAAATACGGCGTTGAGCGATGAAGCTGCACAGCGTTACGAGACCCTAGCGTCTCAATTAGCGATGTTTAAGAATACGGTCATTGACGCGGCGATTTCGCTAGGCCAAGCACTCGTGCCGGCCGTTCAAAAAGTGACGGAATTCTTAAAGACGTTAGTCGAAAGATTTAACGGACTAGGCGAGCCGGCCAAACGATTTATCGCAATCGGCACGGCAATCGTTGGAGTGCTTTCGCTTATCGCGGGGCCGATCCTATTGCTTATCGGATTCATTCCGCAGATTATCGTAGGGTTCAAGGCAATCGGAACCGTCCTCGCAGCTCTATCGGGGCCTGTCGGATGGATAATACTCGCAATCATCGGAATCGGAGCTGCGTTAGTCACGGCGTACAATAAAGTCGAATGGTTCCGCGATATGGTCAACGAAGCATGGGCGAACATTAAGGACGCATTTTTCACGGCTATTTCGTGGATTAAAGACAACGTAGTCATTCCGATAATGACAGAAGTCTCGAAATTTATGGGTGAAATCCTCGGCAAGATACGTGCGTTTTGGGACGAGAACGGCGAAGCAATTATGAAACTCGTAAACTTCTATTTCGAGAATATTAAGATTTATATTGACGCAGTTATGAAAGTCATTAGCGCCGTTATCGGTAACGCTTGGACGATTATCTCGAACGTCACGAAAGTTTTATGGGGAATTATAAAAACCGTCGTAAGCATCGGAATTGACGGCGTGCTCGGCGCAATTCAATTCGTTATGAAAATACTTCAAGGCGATTGGGAAGGCGCATGGAACACGATCAAAGATACCGTCATGAAAATTTGGGACAATATTAAGAAATTTTTCGAAGATGTCGATCTGTATCAAGTCGGATCGGACATCATTCAAGGCTTAATTAACGGTATCGGCTCGATGGCTACCGCAGTTTGGGACGCAGCTAAAAAGATCGCATCGAACGTAAAAGATTCGATCACGTCATTTCTCGGAATACATTCGCCTGCGCGCGAACTAATCACGATCGGTAAGTATACCGGCGAAGGTTTCGCGATCGGTATCTCGAACATGGTCGGAGCTGTCCGCAAGGCATCCGACAAATTAGCAGATGCCGCGATAATCGAGCCGAAGCAGATTTCGATGGACTACGCCACGCCAAGCGGAACATACGCAAGCCTAGCGTCCGCAGTAAACGGTACGGTCGACGTAAATGCGCGCGAGGATATGATCGCCGGTGCTATCGGTAAACTCGAAGCTAAACTCGAAAACTTACGCATCGAAATGGACGGACGAGAATTTGGACGCGCAGTTAGCGACGTATCGACGGAAGGACGCAATCAAGCAGTACGCAACGGAGGGAGGCGCAGGATATGACAACGGATATATTTACGCAAAACCCGGTTGAAAGCCGCGTATGGATTGACGATGAACTACTTCAAGACGAAGGCATCGCGGTACTTCTTAATTCGGAGGAACCTGCGCTGCCTTCTTTGCGCAATTTGACCGTAACTGTACCTGGAAGGCATGGCGCATATGACTTCGGAGCCTATTTCGAGCCGAGGGAGTTTACGCTCAATGTCGTATTTCCACGTCAATCATACGCCGAATTAAAGCAACAGATACGGAGATTTAATCGAAAGTTTGTCGATGAATACGGACGACCTAAGACGGTACAACTACGATTCGGCGACGAGGTAGATAAGTATTATAACGTGAGGCTAACGCAGGCTATTCCGGTTGAACGGGTGGCTGAGCGTGGCTTTATTACGTTAGGTCTGACGGCGTTCGATCCGTATGCTTATTCGGTGGTCACAGCGGATGAGGTCGTGTGGGGGTCGGAAGAAATAACGTTCGAATGGTCGTACTTGCTCGGCATGGGCGGAACTGGTGGCGGAGGATTTACGGTCGATAAACCGCAGACTATACCGATATATGTAGACGGTGAAGCATTGCGGCCGGTCATCGAAATTGACGGAACGGCGAACGGCTTGACGATAAGCGCGAATGGCAAAACGTTTAAATTGCCGAACTTTAGCGCGACCAAGTGGATTATCGACGGCGAGAATTACGTGGTGACTCGGAACGGTACGGAAGATTTAAGCGCCTTGACGGGCGACTTTATCGAGCTATTACACGGAGACAATGACGTAGTTATCGGCGGTACAAATATGGACTTTGAAATAACGGTTAAATATCGCGACAAATACATTTAAGACGGAGGCGAGGCGATAATGGCGGATTTAATTAAAAAGACAGATACGCTCAATCAAGGGCGCGAGAAGTTAAACGAAGCGATTACGGACGCAGAGACGGCGAAGGTTAAGTCGGAGAGTGCGGACGTAAAAGCAACGCAGGCGCTTGCAAAATCTGAATCGACGCAGACGCAACTAGATACGATCGTTATCGATGGCGATTCGAGTGTGGAGGCGGCGCAGGCGCGTGTCGATGCGGAGGGGACAGCGTACGGGACGTTGAAGGAGCGTTTGGATTCGGAGCATCAAGACGTTAGTGCGCAGTTGGCGGAAACCGAGACAAAAGTGGATGCCATATCAGATGGTAGTTTCGTCAATAAAAAAGATTTAGCACGATTACATTCATACAGAGAAGAAAATAAACCAATAAAACTCGCAATATTAGATGACTCAACCGGAGCTGGAGTTGGTTGGAGGTTTGATGCAAGTGCTACAGGATATGGAGAAATGGGGGATATTGATAAACCTTCTTCCCCTGAACAATTCTTTTTGAATTTCCTTATGTCCAGCCCATATTTTATCAAACCATCAAAAGGGTTAGGCGGGCATCCGTATTTTAATCCAAAAGGTTCAACTGCTTCTGCTGCAACTTCATCTAATTGGGATAGATATACTTGCGTATTCACAGCAGGAAACACACCGAGACTATCTTTATCATTCAAGCATTTTCCTGTTAAACGGAATAAATTAACCGTTTTCTACTTAGCAAGAACCGCAGATGGAGCAGGAAAAGCGGATATAATTGTCAACGGTGTTACAACTACATTCGATACCTATGTTCCGCCTGTTGTTTACAATGGCGTAACTATACCACAACAAGGGTTCAGACTTGCAAGTGTAGAAGTAGCAATCCCAACTAATACTGACACTTTTGATGTTTTGATTAATAATTTCCGTAAAGGTGGAAGCCCTACAGCTGTTGACGGCACAGTCACAATTGTAGGGTTTTATTATGGAGAACCTATATTGTTAAAAAACCTTGCTATTAGAGCAACTACTTTAACAAACAACTCTACTCGAAACCAAGGTAAAGGCATTACAACAGATGAACGATTCCAAAAAGCTTTTGATTTTGGGGCGAATGTTTTCTACATTGGCTGGGGAATTAATGATAAAACAGATGGTGTATCTGCACAAACCTTCGGGAATATGCTTAGACAAAGAATCGATGAAATAAGAGTGTTTAATCCACATGCTATTATTATTCTTAGGTCGGTCTATTCCACTGGTACTACTCCGTATGTTGTTGATGCGAGAGACATTTTTAAGGAAGTTAAAAAAGTTGCCTTAGAAAAGTCGTGTTCGTTTATAGATGGCGACGGAATACTGCGACAATATAATTTCAACGAAGTTATAAACGACTATGTACACCAAAATGAATATGGTTATAAAGTTGTTGGAAATGCAATGTCGGAACTTCTTTCAACGCCTAAAAGTTCTGAAGTGATTAGTAAGAGTAATAACCAATTACTTATAAATGACTATAATGCTCCCGTAGAAGTACAAGCGATTAATGGACAAAGTAATATCACTGGGAATGAGGTTGTTGTGTTAACTGCTAATGTAAATCTCAAAAATGACCCTACAGTACAAATTCTTTCTAAATTAGCGTTAGAATCTGATAGTTTATTTACAGATACACGTTTCAGGTTGCGTGTTGAGAAGTTCGCAATGCCTAACCAAGAAATAAGTATCGGTAGTGAAATAGTGGATGCTTCTAGGTTCGAATCAGCAAAGAGAGGGAACGTTTTTCTATTGTCAACAAGCAAGTACAGTAATGCCGCTTCATTAAAGATTGAGGTATTGGGTATGAATTATGTTTTATCACCAACAGCAGGATGGTCGAGTAAATTAGCGGTAACATTTCATTAATCCACAAACGGAACAAAGAGCGTCGTAACAACAATCGAATACATTATCGAAATAGTGTCCGTTCTCCGCGGGCACTTTTCGTATTTATCTAACGGAGGTGAACGCAAATCATACGCATATTAAATCAATCACGCGAGCCTATCGCAATCCTCACGAACGCATACGGCGTCGGCTATGAACGCAAACTTAACGAACTTTGGCCGGCAAACTTTTCGCTACCACTCGACGACCCGAAGAACGAGCACTGCAAGCCGTTAAACTTCGTCGAGCTTACGGATGACCATTCCGGCGAGTATATCGGACTATTTCGAATCATACCCGCCAAGACGCGCAAGCTCGCGACCATTAACGAAGTGCAGTACGAATGTGAACACGTACTCGCGACGCTATTAAACGACGTGCTTTTCCGTTATCATCAGCGGTCGAACTTAACCACGCGCGAGAATATCGAATATGTACTTGCGCGCCAAACGACGAAGCATTGGCGACTCGGCGACTGCGACTTTACACGCTATTTTCACTATAAGTGGGAGAATGAAAACGGACTACTCGGCCCGTTATTCTCGATCGCCGAGCCGTTTGATCAGCCTTACGTTTGGACGTGGGATACGCAGTCTTATCCGTGGACGCTTAACCTAAAGGCGCCTGATAACGAACCGTCAGCCGAGATACGCTACGGCAAGAACCTCGCGGAAATCGAGCGTACCATCGACCCGTCGAATATCGTAAACCGACTCTATCCGCTAGGCTACGGCGAGGGCGTCAATCAGCTTGATATTTCGAAGGTAAACGGTGGTGTGCCTTATATCGAAAATAGCGCGTCAATAGCCGAATATGGTCTCGGCCAGTACGTATGGGTCGACCGGCGTTTCGAGGACGTTGCGTCCTTGCTTGCGTCAGCTAAGGCGTTTCTCGACGAATGGAGCCTGCCGAAAGTAACCTATCGGATTAAAGCCGTTGAACTCGCGTCCTTAACCGGCATGTCAATCGACAAGCTAACCGTCGGCAAGGTCGTCCGCATCGTCGATCCTGATGTCGGCACGTTCACGGCGCGAATAGTCAGCGAGGCCAAGCCGGACATGATCGAGGCGCCTTACGACATTGATCTCGAAATAGTGAATACGCGATCCAATATCGGAACCACTCTCGCGGACATTGAACGGCGTCAGGAGATTAACGAAGTGTACTCGCAAGGCGCTACAAATCTACTCGTTTATCCTTACGAGGACAATGCCGACAGCACGCATCCGGCAGTCATCCGATTTAAGTTGCCAGACGAAATGGTTCGTATAAACAAGCTCGAATTGACGTATGAGACTACGGCTTTTCGGGCTTATTCGCGTGCTATCGAAGGTGGAGGTTCTATCGCTACTTCAACGGCTTCGGGCGGTGCAGTCGTCAAGTCTACGTCATCGGGCGGTGGCACTACGGCAACATCAAGCGCGGGCGGAGGCACGTCTAAGTCGACGGAATCCGGCGGAGGTTCGACGAGAACATCTAGCTCGAATGGCACGCATAGGCATCGACTGTTTTATCACTCGGGAAGTTATGGAGCTGTGCCTGACGCGAGCGATTATCAGATGTTTCAAGCGCCGAGGAATGCGTCGGGCGGTTCTCACGGCGTATTACTACTCGCAGGAGCTTCGGGCGATGTATACACGGAGTCAGCGGACGGCGCGCACAGTCATACTGTCGATGTACCAGCCCACTCACATTCGTTCACGGTCGCCGATCACACGCATAATGTTACGATCAATCCGCACTCCCATGAGATCGACATACCTTCGCATACGCACGCGATAACGCTTCCGAATCACGTTCACGGCATCGACTACGGAATATTTAAGTTAAATCGCAATCCTTCGAGGGTAACGATCAAGGTCGACGGCAATGTCGTTCCACATACGGCTACTTCCGGCGATTCAATCGACTTGATTCCGTACTTGGCTCTCGATAGCCAAAATAGAGTGCAGCGCGGCTGGCATACCGTCGAGATTACTCCGAATGATCTCGGAAGGATTAACGCGCAAGTCATGACGCAGTTCTTTATGCAAAGTCGAGGAGGTGTAGATGTATGATACTCGAAATTAAGACGCACGACGGCGATGTTTACGAGGAGGAAGTCGAACAATACAATCCGGAAGAACTAAACGAACAGATTAATAATGAGACGATATTAACGCTCGTTATCGGTAGCCGAATCCTATCTCGATTAAAAATTGCGGAAGTTTCTGTAAAATCGGTTGATATTTCGGATGACTCCGTATATAATGAAATTATCGATAACTAGACGAAGGAGAGGCGAAGAAATGAAACGTTTAATTTTAGCGGTTCTGATAGCGTTGTTGTTGGTCGGTTGCGGTCGGGCGGTCACGGGTGATATTAACTTTGACGCGGAACTTAGGGAGATCGAACAACATACGTTAGACTTCGCCACAGGCGCGGGCAACATCGAAGAATTCCGAGTATTTATCGAGGACTTTAACGATAAGTTAGCCGAGGTCGACATCGAGTTTGCGCAATTACAGCGGAAAGCAAACGATCTTAGACTCGAGGGCCTCTCGGAAATGGACTACGAAAAAATAAACGAGAGTACGTCGCTACAGGCGCAGGCACTCGAAATATATTACGAGATGAAGGACGCCAAATAAGGCGTCTTTTTTAATTGGGAGGCGATCAAATGGAAGGTGGAGGCGGAGATTTTCTGACGTACTTTATTACGCAAGGGCCCTTCGCGGCCTTATTCGTATGGCTACTAATATCGACACAGAAGCGGAATAAGGAGCGCGAGGATCAACTATACCAGACGCTAAATGAGTTCGCGGGCAGGTACGATATTGTCATCGAAAAGTTGGACGAAATTAACGCTAAATTACCGAAAGGGGATCGATAAAATGACGCAAGCAATCGTAAGATTAGTCGTATTAATTATCGCATTGGTGAATCAAACGCTGACACTCGCGGGCTACAATCCGCTGCCATTTTCGGAAGAAGATATTTACGAAGGGGTATCGGCAGTGTCGACGGTAGTTATCGCGCTATGGGCGTGGTGGAAGAATAACAGCGTTACGAAAGAGGCGCAAGAGGCAGACGAATATATGCGCGAATTAAAAGCGAAAGGAGATCGATAATATGCCGAACATTATTCAGAAGATTATTCCGAAAAGTCAAACGAAGCAACGACCGGGCTATTCGATGACTCCGAAATATATCACGGTCCACAACACGGCCAATGCTTCGAAGGGAGCAAACGCCGAAATGCATGCAAGATACTTACTTAACGGAGCAGGCGGACGTACAGCCAGCTGGCACTTTACAGTCGATGACAAGGAAATATATCAGCATTTACCGTTGAACGAAAATGGCTGGCACGCAGGCGATGGTAATGGCGCAGGCAATCGACAGTCTATCGGAATTGAAATCTGCGAAAATAGCGATGGTGATTTCGAGCAAGCCGCCAAAAATGCACAGTGGCTTATAGAAAAGTTAATGAAAGATCACAACATCCCGAAAGCCAACGTAGTGCCGCATAAACATTGGTCGGGCAAAAACTGTCCACATAAATTACTCACAGGGTGGGCGCATTTTATCGGAGGAATAGGTGCGGTAGAAGTGGCGAAAGATGCGCCGAAGTCAAAGCCGGAAACTAAGCCGAAGCCAAAACCGACGCAATACAACGGAAGCTCTATCGTCGATTACCTTAATTCGATCGGAGTCAATTCGTCGTTTGCTAATCGCGCCAAGCTCGCCAAGCAATACGGAATTTCCGGATATTCCGGTACAGCCACGCAGAATACGCAATTGCTTAACGCTATGCGGAACGGTAAAACAGCGAAGAAGGGCGATCAGAAAACGAATAGTATCGTAGATTATTTGAAGTCTATCGGAGAATCCTCTTCGTTCGCCAATCGGAAGAAGCTCGCTGCTAAGTACGGGATCAAGAATTACAGCGGAACAGCGGCGCAGAATACGCAGTTACTAAAGAAATTGCGCGGATAATAAAACGAGGCTCCTTCGCGGGGCCTCATCTACTTAAACATGCGTTTAATTAACGCGAATATATCGAATGTAGTCCGATTATACACCTTATTATAGGCGTATTTTTTCGGATCACGTACATAGCCGGTTTCTTTCGGCATTTTTAGGCCCGCGCGGTGAACGATTTGACGCTTGATGCTCGTGCGTGCGCTTATACGTCCTTTAATGCTCGGCTTCCTCATTCCGAATTTCATAACGATCAGCTCCTAATCTATTACGATACTATAAACGCCTTCTCCGGTAGCTAGTTCGTAATCTCCCGGCTGTACACCGACTAACCTATCTACTTCGTCCTGTTCCGCATCGGTCAGCGTTCCCTTACGAGATTCATAGACCGTAACCATTTCGAATATCAGTTCGTTAATAGTCTGCGCGTGTCTCGCGTATTCGACCGTCATTGTGATTCGTTTAGTTTTCGTTGTCACTTCGTTTCACCTCCGACAAGATAAGAGGGACGTTAGCCCCTCCGTGTTATATCGCGATTACGTCTGCGGGCTTATCCCAATCGCACATTTCCGATTCATCTTCGATTTCTTCCCAGATCACTTCGTACTCATTACCTTCCGAATCCTTGATCTTTGATTTCTTCTGAAATTTCAATGTAGTAAGTGAAGTCGCCATCATCGAGGCTATAAGAACCATTTTTCATTTCGATGATGTCATTGATTTCCTGTTCAAAATTGTCGTAGGTTTCGCCACTCAACCCATCAAATACGTGATCATCACCTGGGTAGTCCGCTGTGACAAAAGAACGTTTATACTCTTGCCCAATAATGTGGTGATGGTTTCTTGACTTTTCAACTGAAAATAATTTAGTCATTTTAATTCCTCCTAAATTTCTATTTGTTTTGCTGTTAATTAAATAATAACACAAACGTAATGACGTGTCAACACATTATTTGCTATTTTCTTTTACGTATTCCTCGATCCACTTTCGGATGAGCAAGGAAGGAACCTGCGAATTGCTCTCGGCGACCTCTTTAAACTTATCGCGAAGTTCCTCCGTTATTCTGACGTTAATATTCACGGCTTTCATTCGAACACCTCCATAACTATATTGTACCATCCTTCGTAATGACGTGTAAATACATTTAGGCTAGTTTCATTTTGATTCCGCCTGTGCGCGGATTGCTTTTAACTAGTTCGCTAATATCCGAAGTTTGCACGAACCTTACCGAACTACTCTCGATAGCATACCTCTTATCCGATAGTATGATAACCGCGGGCATAATCGTCTTATCGCGTGGCTGCCAAGATTCCTCTTCGATGATGCCCGAATGTGCCAACGCCTCATACCGCGCAACCTTATCCCGTAATTTACTTTCGAAATGAACCGTCCGCTGAACCTCGATAAAGAACGGACTGCCTCGCCATATCACGAACGCATCAGGCTCCGCGAGTCCTTTGCCGTATTTTGGCTCGACGTCAAAACGCTTTAATCCTCCGAGTTTGCTCATCTCGATATAGACGTAAGCAACCGCGAGAAAGTGTCGTAGCTTTGCGCTATCCTTCCGTAAGGTTCCGTCCGAGGGAAAGTAAACGTATTGTCTATAGTCAGCTGACCTTTCGACATATCCTTGACGATATAATCGGAGCATAACCGCGTTGGCATTGGCGATAGGGTTACGTAACCGATCGAAGTACATCTCGATTATTTGATCGCGAGTAAGTGCCCTAAATCGCGTAAGATCGTTAAGTATTGCTCTATCCCGTTTATTCATCGTCACCAACCTCCAATAAGCCGAATAGGGGCGCTTCTTCTTCGCTTAATTGCGCTGTATTATCGCTTGATTCTAGCGCCTTTACCCTTAGCGGTTCCAATAGTATTCGAGCGTCCTTAACGTCAAGCCACGGCGCTTGTAGACGCCTTAAATCGCCTTCTAACGCAATGATCATGCGTCCTCGCTCCGATTGCTTAATTAATTCCGCGCCCGGCGTGCCTGTGACATTGGCGTTCGTCTTATTCGACTGCCTTCCGCTGATTCGTACGGTGAGATTATTTTTAAGCGCGCCATCTAACGTCTTGGCGTCCGGTCTCTGCATCGATAGGATTAAGATTACGCCTAGACTTCGTCCCACTGCGGATATTTTCTCGATAATCTCCATCGTCTTTCTTTCCTTTTTAAGCAGCGCTACTTCATCGATACATACGATAATATACGGCAATCTCACTTTTAAATCGCTGATATGCGTCACTCCCTCGCTATCTAACAGATCACCACGCCGTTCCATTTCGTTTACAATATCCTCCAATTCCGCGCGAAGATCGTCTTTATTTACGCACACGCTGTCAACGTGGGGCAGATTCCTGAACAGACCGAACTCGCTCCGTTTTAAATCGCCGAGCATTAGTCTAACGTCTTCGGGACTTTTCGATAATATCAACGACGTGAGAAGCGTACGTATTAACGACGACTTACCGGAGCCTGTTTCGCCAGATATTAGCATATGAGGTCGCTCGTTCAAGTCGATTACTATTCGTCTGCCTAGCGCGTCAAGACCGCATACTGCCGGCAGGACAGCGTCAGCGCAGGCGTCTTTCCATTCGACATACTTATACGTTAGTTTCGTAGGTAACGGGCGAGAGGGCACCGTTAAGTCAAACCGTTTTAAGTTGCCGACAAGCTCTACGTCAGCTCCGAATATCTGCCGGAATATAAACGACTTCTCGTGTAACAAGTCCGGATTGATTCCGTGAGGTATGGCAAATATAAGTTTCGTGTTACTGACGTAGTAAATCTTCGGCTCGGCATCCGCAACGAGTCGCACAGCTTTTACGAGTTTCTTCCGGAGTGTTAACTTTTCGAATAAACTCATAGGAATACACCCGCAATCGCTTCGAATAGATAAAAGCCCGTTCCGATACTAGCGAGTTGCAATCCGACCTTTATTACGCGACCAAGCCAGCTAAATCCGTATTCCTCCGATAGCTTATCGAGAATAGCCACTCCGACTACAGACGATGCGCCTCCGATAAATATCCAATCGATTCCGATCATGTTAACGCCTCCATATTTCTTTTACTCCTAACCCAACCGCTCACTAAACAGATTTTTGATTCCTCGTCAAGTATGCGTTTAACGTCGGAATACTTAGGTAGAGCTACTTAGGTAGGTGCTTAGTAATAACCTATGTAGATACCGCAGTATAAATGCCTGTACCTACAAAAGTATTTACCCAGAAGCAGGCGGTTCGTCCTTTTCGTTAAAGAAGAACAATTCGTTAACTGCTACGCCTAAACGTTCGGATATTCGGAGGGCTATTTCGAGCTTAGGCTGTCGGCGGTTATTTTCATATCGATTATACTGATCGGAGGATATGCCGAGCAGCGCGGCGAACTCCGTCTGATTCATTTCGTATTTATGGCGGTAGGATTTTAGATTATTGCGTATCATTTTCGATCATCTCCTTGCGTATATATTCGTCAAGGGCGGGCGGAATTCCTTGCTTTATATCACCGAATGTTGTACGATGTTTTTAACGTTACTTGAGAGTGCACCGTACATCGGAACTATGACCGTTTGAGGCTTCGATAGGCTAACGGTGGGCTTTGCGGGCTATTTTCGTGATTAGTCGGTTTCCTAAACCGTGCGTCACAGGTTCGATTCCTGTCGGGGCCGTTATTCGCATTACACCGCGGTTTATAGTCCGTTGAGGCATTCGGTAGGCTGTCGAGGCGGGAACGGTTTAGCCCGAAATTTTCATTAGACCGTCACTCTCATTTACCGTTATATTTTACGGGAGGAGGCGTAATAATTGGAAAGAAAAGGTAGGCCTATCGTTAAAAAGAGAGCGCGCAAAGGAAAGACGAAAGTAAACGACCTATCGCTAGAGGACGCGTTCAAATTCTTCGTCCTGCTGAAACGTACGAAAGGCGTTAGGCCTCGGACGCAATCGGACTATCAAACGCAATTTACGTATTTCACCGAATGGCTAAAAGACGAACATTCGGACGTATCTCTCGTATCGGAGATCGACTCGAATCTGCTCAGAGAATACGTTATCTATTTGTCGGACGAGCATTACAACGAGAAAACAGACGACTACGGACTGTCGCCTTATACGATAAATATTCGAATCAGATTCCTCAAAGCGTTCTTTAATATGTTAGTTTCCGAAGGGAAGGTCGATGATAATCCGGCAGAAAGGCTCGACATCATGCTCGTCGATGAAGATACGTATGATCCTTTGGATGAAGCGGAGATTGACGCGCTGTTGAATGCGCCTGATGAAGATTACTACCCGCAGTTCCGTGATAAGGTCGCTATGCTACTGATGCTAGATACCGGAATGCGTATCGGAGAAGTGTTCGCGCTGGAAGTCGTAGATATCGATATTAAGGGACGTACAATCAATTTGCCGGCGGCCAAAGCGAAGAATCGAAAGGCGCGTATTATACCGTTATCCTCGCTGGTCGCGAAATTATTGCTCGAATTAATAACGGAAAATAAAGCGCATTTCGATGAAACATACGTATTTCTATCGAACAGTGGTACGCCTTATCGTCCGAACTCATTTCGGAATAGACTCTTAATGTATAAGAAGGAAGCCGGAATCACTAAGCGGATTAGTCCGCATTCGCTCCGCCATCAATTCTGCCGAGACTACATACTAAACGGTGGCGACGTGTTTACGTTGCAGCGGATCGTAGGGCATGCGGATATACAGACGACGCGCAAGTACGTTCAAATGACTGGCGTCGATATAAAGGATCAGCACGCGCTATATAGTCCGGTGGCGCGGATGAGAAAAACGAAAAGACCTCGCAAATAACGCGGGGTCTTTTTTGTGTTTATATAAAATTTTTTCGAGGAAAGTGTGCGGATTCAATTCGTTTTGTATATAAGACAGTAAGAGGGTGAAAAAAGTTTTTCGAAAGTGTCCCAATTTGATACTTGTCTGTATCCTACGTAAGTAAGATTTAAAAAGTTTTTCCGAATTTATGGTGCATCTCGTACGGTATATGTATCCTACCTAAGTAAGAGGTGAAAAATCCGCAGGTTCTAGCGGAGTTAGGGGTGATTACTTCATGGAAAAGACTGATTTATGGCAATCTAGATGTTTAGAATTTTTAGATGACTTAGTGGAAAGGGGAGTGGATATCACTAATCTAAGTAAAGAACTCCCTGAAAAAGAGTACCACTCGGCCAGAAAAAGAATCCACCGAGCATTCGGTACGATGGAAAAGGCGATTGAAGCGTTTGGGCTGACGGAGACAAATGGCTATCCGGAAGATTACGAACTTTATCGCTGTTATTACATTAACGATAAGTACGAGATTGTTACGAATGAGTATGAAAAGGAATTTGTATGTGACATCTATAATTTATCGGAGGTAGATTTTAAAAGACTTTCAGCTCCTCTGATGAAGGATTTACGAAAAGATGCATTGGACGAGTTTTATAGACACGAATTCCCTGACAACATAAAAAGTTCATTTGTAGAATCGGAAGAGTACAAGCACGTGTGGGGTTATATCAAGAGTGTTTACGGAAGTGTGCGGAAATTAATGGAATTCTATGGGACTCCGTCGGAAATATTTGTGGATTATGACTATTGTGGGTGGGATGGTGTCTCGATACAAAAAGGTCACACTTTCGAATCGATAGTGAAGGATATGTTGGAGGTTATCTTTGATAATGTTCAATATCACGCTATATTTGACGGATGTAGACCGGATTTTGTTATTGGAGATCGCTGGTATGATGCGAAATTATCCGCATATGCTCCTTTCCACCCGAAGAACACTATGCTAGAACGTTATCTTAAGAACACAAATGACTTAACAATTATATATGCGAAAAGGAAACGTTCCCCATATAAAAGGAGCGGCGCAAAATTTATCCACGTTAGCGAGCTTTACAGCGACTTAGAGGTGTTGGGTCGTAGCGATCTAATCGAACGTTGCGAGATATTTCTCGATAGCCTAAACGAGAAGAAGGCGGTATCCTGACGGAAAAATAACCTTAAAGGAGGTCGATAGTTTGAGCGAAAATAATCTCGTAAGTGTCGAAGCCCAAACGGAACACTCGATGACTACCGGAAAAAAGGAAACGCGAATCTTCGTCAAGATGTACGTTGATGCCGTTAAGCAAGGACTAATCGCAGACATAGGCGACTCAAATTGGCGAACTCTTTGCGTAATTGCATCGTTCATGGACGTTGATGGGAACTGCTGGCCAACGCAGGATCAAATCGCAAAAGGACTCGGAGTCAGCCGTCAAGCAGCGAGCGCGCGTGTCCGAAAACTAACCGAATATAGGTGGCAAGGTCGACCGTTAGTGAATGCGGTAAAAGTTCGTACTGAAAAAGGGACTTGGGATAATACGCGGTACACGGTTTTACCAATAAGTCAGCTGACCATTTTCGAAGGGGAACCCGAAGATTTAACCTCCACGCAATAGCTAGCCGTGTCAGGGTTGCCCGACATGGGTGTAGATAGCACTAACTATAACCACCTTTTAACGAGAACTATCTTTTAACTATATAAAACATACCGATTCATCCTATTGGATTCATCGGATCGCACTAATTACTATCGAAATAATCCGATATATAAAAGATATTCGATAGGATACCTTATCGAAGGTCTTAAAAGAATACCAAAGAAAATTAAAATAAAAGAAAGGTGCGCGGCGCGGCAATTACCCGTCCCAGCCATCGCTTAATATAAGGAGGCAATCGTAATGAATAACGAAAAAGTAACGATACCGCGCGAAGTCGCGGAAGCAATCGAATATGCAAAAAACGTGCACACTTCGCTTACTAACGTATTAGATGACGTATTTAATTGTCGCGGAGGGTCAGACCGAAAAATGCAGTTAATAACGGAATACTTCGACGGTAATGAAATCGGCTTAATGCGCGCACTCGTCAACGGCTACGAAATCGAAAAGTCGCCGGAGGAAAAGCTCCGCGAGTATTACAACGATTTAACGAAATGTTTTGTTTCGGATAGATATGCGCAAGGAGCGATTGAATCGTTAAGGCATACGCTTAATACTCTCGGAATCACAATCGAAGGCATCAACGCTTAGAACGCATTTAAACGCCGATACAGACGTTTTAATCAGCGTCGAATACCAAAGGTAGGCAACGGAGTTAAACGCCTAGAATCAAGCGTAATTGCACGTAAAATAAACGATAGGAGGACGCTAATTATGCGAATCACACTCGTAGCAACAGACGAATATATCGAGGAACAATTCCGATTCTATTTCCGCGGACATGGTGACGTCGAAGTATTCTACGGACTATTCGAATATCTAACCGCAGAATGTCTCGCAAGTCCGGCTAATTCATTCGGGCTAATGGACGGAGGCATGGACGCAGCGATCACGAACTATTTCGGCGATCAATTACAGAAACGCGTACAGGCGCGTATTATCGAGGAGTACTGCGGAGAACAGCCGGTCGGCACGTCATTCATTATCGAGACTAATAACGCCAAGATTCCGTATTTAGCGCATACGCCGACAATGCGGGTGCCGGCGGACATACGCGGTACAGACAACGTATATCGAGCGACTAAGGCGTCTTTGATCACGGCTAGGCGGGCGGGAATACAATCGATAATTTTACCGGCATTTGGCGCAGGGGCTGGACGTATGCATCCGCAAGAGGTCGCGCGGCAGATGTACCTCGCGTATAAGCACGTGAATAATCCACCGGAAAGCATCGATTGGAACTTCGCTAGATTTCGAGATTACGAGATAGGAGGACGATGATATGCTAACGCAAGAAGAACTCGAAGCAATTCGCAAGCGTGCGGAAAAGGCTACGGAAGGGAACTGGTATTGCTTGACAATGGACGGAGTCACTTACGATATTTCGTCGGAAGGAACCGGCATAGAGCTGGCGGCGGCTTATAGCGCATCAGACGCCGAGTTTATCGCAAACGCCCGAGAGGATATTCCGAAATTGCTAGCGGAGATTGATCGGCTGCGAAACAAGGAGTTAGAGTATCGGAGAATGCTTATCCGGATAAGGGATGAAGTCGTAAGGTTTGGTAGCGATATTGATCGAGATATATTCGACCTGTTATATAAAAGGAGGCGGTAGCGAATGAAAATTAATTCCGTTTTATTTTTGACGATAGTTTTGACGGTGATATTAGTTGGGTGTGTTCCCGGAGGAGGCTACACCGGTGATTTAAAAGATCCATACCGTTTTCATAAAATCGGTACAATCGTAGATAAATTGGAAGAATATCGCGGAAAAGAATATGTGATCGAAGTGGTGAATGCGGGAGACTTAGTACGCGGAGAAGTTTCGAAGACAGAGTTCGAACGAGCAGTAATCGGACAGCAGGTATACTACAGGCCGGCAACCCTACTGACAGATACTGAAATTATAGTTCCCAATTTGGAGGGGTTAAGGCTACATGGAGGCGATAGCGAATGAACTCCGATGACTTGCGAAAAGCATATGACGATGGCGAACTATCGCCCGAACAATTCCTCGATAAGCTATTCGGATCAGAAGAAGCGGACAGGGTTCGGCGGAGCATAGTCGAAAAAGTGGAGGCGATAAAAGGAGAAGAACGTCGCGCATTCACGATTAAAAAACCGAACGTCCCGAATATTATCGCTTTGAGAATGTCGCTT
>RWZF01000046.1_pt1 | contig 21074 bp, 47 predicted proteins | sample 2187671 | NCBI WGS metagenome assembly RWZF01 (sample SAMN10531868, study PRJNA481165) | viral metagenome | isolation source: viral particles purified by filtration and ultracentrifugation from about... | host: Nasonia longicornis 2.1 | place: USA:Tennessee | collected 2011-04-01
TGTCTAATGCATTAGCATATAGGCTGATTCCTAGTGGTGACTTTGTATCGATATTATTAGCGCTATTAGGCTTAAAATAGCTAAATATGGACCGTTTTAATCCATTGATGTGAGCTTCCTCTTCAAGATTAGGAAAGAAGTTTTTCAACGGTACTTTTGCGCCTAAATCAACACCGTTCTGAGACTCATAAACTTCATTTCGAATCACATAAACGTCATTCTCCCATAAATGCCACTCTAAATGTGTGTATTTCTTATCACGTTTCATAAACTCGAAAGGGAATACAGCTTCATATATGCTATCATTGCGCCATGACACGGGAATGAAGCAATCTGCTGTCACGAAAGATAACATCAGTTTGTCATTTTCGATGTATGGCTTAATCACCATACCACCATGAGCAAAGCTATATTCAAGGAAATCCTGGAACTTCTTATCAAATTTATTGTTCTTGAATACTTCTTCAATGAACTCTGATACTCCAGTATTATCTATGGAAATAGAACATTTCTCGTTATAGACCAGTGAAGCCATTTCCTCAGATGCTACCTTAGCCATTCCAAGAGTACTCATTGTACGCTCTTTGATGCCGTTTACCGTGTTGTATGTGATATCGTGCCATTCACCGTAATATCCAGCATATAAAGACTTCCAGATTTCAATCTTCTTGAACATATCCTCATTGAGAGATATATCCTTATGATCTGTGATCTTTTCTAACGATTTTATAAGTCCGATCTTAGCCAAGCCCCCTTTCACGGCGTTTATTAGTCTTTTGAACATAGCATCACCCCTTTACAGTACATACCTTTTATAAAAATAGTTGTTAGCATATCTAGCTTCATCCATTGCGTGGTTCCAGTCATCAATTGGATTGCCATTGTCATCTCGGACATACATGCCTATTTCTTTGATAAAGTCGTAATGATCGTATTTATCTGTATCAACCAAGAAGAATTGTTTATTAGTTATAGAGTTTTGGAATCGTTCAATTCCTACCTCGATGCCTCCTCCTTGTTTTTTTGCATCTACAGCGTTATTGTCTGCCCTAGTTGTTGATACGCCAATCTTGTGTAATTCTTCCCGTAATGATTTACAGGCAGGGTCCACAAATACCTCTGTATAGCGTATTTCGAACTTGTTTACACACCACTGTATAAATTCTTTGATTTCCTCAGCATAGGTACTCATTGCCTTTACTTGTCCTGTATCTCTACCGGAATGATAATAGTTCGCTACACGGTTATTTCTGAATTTATTTTCATATCTGCTAACGATGTTACAACTGCAAGATGTAGCATCTGATTGCCCACCATCCGCAACAAAGTACATTTCGTATGGTTTCCCCAATAAAGCAGGAATTTGATTCACAGCTGGGTTGAACATAGAATAAATAACGCCCTCAGGCATGACACGCTTTCCAAACCAGTCACGATCAAGCAAATAAGGGTTCTTTTTCAATGTTTCATAGATTTCTTGCTTTCGCTCTTCACTGATAATCGGGTTGTCTTGGATGGTCCAGTGAGTCCATCGTGTATTTTGCACATCAAACACTTCTGAAATGACTGGATGATTCGGCGCTGGTGGGTTTAAGTCAGCTATGTGGAACCTATCTTGTGCCGCAAAGGTTCTCCTAAAACACTCTTGAATAAATGACATATGCAATAAGTTAATCTCACCGAAAGCAACGGAACCCAAAGACATACCAGTAATGGCACCTACGCTGTTAGCCTTGGCTCCACCCTTGTAATATATCTTTTTAACACCATTAGGAGTATGAACCTCTAAATGGTCTCCATGTTCATCGTGCTTTATTTTCGCCAGATTACCGAATATATGCATTAGTCCAGTGCCGTCTCCATCAATAAACAATCTGAATGCTTGTTCCTGGTTATAAGCCGTAACTAAATGGTTTGTATCCCTTGATACTGAATAGAGATAAGCTAGTCTAAAATGAACCCCTGTTGTCTTCCCTGATCTTGGGGTTCCTTCGTGTACCTCCAATCCAACATCGAATGGGGCTTTTAATATTTTCTTTTGTTTGGGAGATAACTCAATTTGCTTAGTCATCTTTTGTCACCGTATTAATCAATACTTCTAATAAACCAGTATCCTTTTTCTCGCCCTTAATCAATCTAGTGCGTTCTTCAAGGAACTCAGTTTCTTTCTTAGTCTTCTCGATGCCTAGTTGCATCTGCTCAAGTTTCAATCGTCTCACATCATCCTCGTGAGCCAACTCTAAGAACTGTTTAACGAGGTTCCTGTATTCTGCCATAGCCCTTGTTTGAGCCTTGATATAGGATTCGTATTGTTCGTAAGCAAAAGCAACCTTATAACCTGTAGTAGAACCACCTTCACCACTAGATGCCATTGACTCCTCGCTTAACGTATCATAAGAATTCTCAACCCACATCACCTTTTGAAGCTGGATGATAGCAGAAAACTTTATTTCAATCTGCAAGTATAGTTGATCTGCAAAGGAGAAGTCTTCAAAGTCCTCCATGATCTCTCTTTGAGTATCGGAAAAGTACTTTGATCTAAGTCCATGTTTTCTAGCTGCGCTGTTCCGTTTGGTAAATTGATTCTCAGGATCAGGATTTCCACTCCTATTTATTTGTTTCTTGCGTTTCTTCTCCGTTGCAACATTTTCGCGTTGCGTTGCATTTTTCTCCGTTGCGTTGCGTTGCCATTTTTCTCTATTCTTTCTGCTTCGAATAGTGGAATCCTTTATACCGTGTTTCTTGGCTAATTCCTTGAACGTTATATCAGATGATTCCCACTCTCTCTTTATATCCTCCCAATTTGGCATCTACATCAACTCCACCTCGATCATAGGCGTTCACTCCTTATTGCTAAACGCATTAAAAAAAGAGCACTCCATTAGGAGCGCCCTTTCGCATTCTTCGGGTCCGGCCATTTAATCCGGTACCTTTTTAGAGCATGATTTTGCGCATGGTGATCGTAGGGATTAGGAATCGAACCTAATTGCTCAAGTAACCATACCCCACCGATAAAATAAAAAGGGGAGACCGGTTGTTATCTATCCAGGTCTCCAAATGCTATTTTCATTGAGTGGCGCTATCCGTTTCCGACAGATAGTGCCGTTAATAAGTTCACCCTATTTTAACATGCTTCATCCTGTTTCTGGAAACTTGTACCATCTGTATCATTTGTATCATTCGCCATCTGGTCAATTATGCTCTTTCTTAGCTTTTGTATATGAGAATGAGACAGCCCCATGTGATCCGCAATCCATCTGTAGCTTTTTCCCTCTAAAAGCCAATACAAAATTTCTGATTCCCTTTCGTTATGCACCTTGTAGAACAATGATTGCAATGCCGTTATTTTCTTCTCATACTCTTCAATCTTTTTCCAACGCTTGCCCCTTCTCACCACCTCTTTATAAATTGGATCCGACGTCGTCCCTTGCGGTTTTGGCATAGCTGCTTCTAGTCCGTATTGAGCCGTTAGCCCTTCCCCGGCATCCCTTAGCGATTCCCTCATAATTCTAATGGAATTTATCATCCACGCGTAGTCCTTGAGTGTTTGTTCGATCTCCGCCCTGTTCACTAGATCATCCCCTTTGTTTGAATGCCCCGCCTTTTCCTCTTACGTACACAGCCCGATTCATCCCCATCAGGCCTTTTATATCTGATTCCGTTAAATGCTCCCTACGGCGTTTCTGTGGCTTTCTGGTAACCTCTTGATAATCCTGTTTCCAAATCCTTAACTGGTCCTTGAGTGTCCTGTTCATTGTTCATCTCCTAAATATAAAAAGACACCAAACAAGCGTTATGCTCATTTAGTGCCTTCGGTTTTTCCGTTAGGACTAAAATATTGTTTATGCGAATCCTTTGGTGGTCCCGTGTTCGTACCACTTTCCATCCATGTAGTTTCCAAATTGGTATATTCGACCACTCAATCCTGTTTCCGCCCAAACATAAATAACTCTGTCGGTGTTTAATTGCTCCGATATTTCATTTAGCGTTAGTTCTTCTCCTCCATTTTCCGTTTCTCTCCATTTTAAATTTTCTATACCAACGATATGATCATCTACAATAATTTTCACGATTTCCCCAGCGATGTCTATATGTGTTTCTCCTGTTTCTTTAAGCATCATATTAACCTCCTATTTTATATTTTCTTTTCCGTTAGGCTTTATCCAAATGCGTCTTTCCACAAATCTGAGTAATACCTCTTTATATCCCTTTTCCATTCTTCGCTTGTATTGGCTGTAAGCAAGTATGCCACTACAACCATTGGGAAATAAAGAACAGAAATTATGAAAAATGTTTTACAACCTATGGATCTAAGTATTTTGTAAATCATCTTCTACACCTTCCTGCTACATTTATCTACCAACCTGTCAACCTTACCGTCTAACGTAACCACCGTTACTTCTCCATACTTTGGTAACTTATGTTCAATCAAACGCCCTTCCTTTACCACATACATCTTTTTATCGTCTAGTAAATCAATTACCGCCTTGGTCCCTTCGTCGTGCATGCTGTTCCTCCCTTTCTCTAAGAATCTTTCTATATGCCCTTACGCTTTTTCCCTGCTGTATATACGACCGTTCGACTTCCTTGACGATTTTCAGGAGCCTTGGTGTAGTAATACTCTTCTGGTTATTGCAGATATGTTTTAATTCTTGGATTGGGTGCATTTTGATCCCTCAATTTCCTGCAACTGCTTAGTTAACCGATCAAAGGCCTCTCTATCTCCGTTATCCAAAGCAATGTCTATGTGGAGTCTTATCATATCCGCATTTGTGATAGTTGGTGGTTTTTGAGGTCTATACTCCATGTAAAAGTATTTATTCTTTGAGATTTTAATGGTTTTACTTTTCTCTCCCACTTTGACCAATTCGCGACGATATATTCGTTTAGGATTCATGCCAGGATTCATGGTTTCTCCCCTCCAATGCTTGACGTGCTTTTTTACCTCTATCTACAAGTATTGCGGTAGTGCTACCCCATTCATCATTTACTTTATCTGTATATGTTTTCTTATCTGCATAAAACTCCAATGCTTTCTGCAATCGGGCGTTTTCTTTTAACAACTTGACGTTATATCTCCATTCCTTTTCTAGTGTTTCGGACAGCCCGGAAATTTGATCCTCTTTTAAATGTTTTATTTCCTTCTGCTGTTCCTCGATCCTGGACTGCATTGCTTGCCTGTTAAAAATAGCCCCCGTGTTTTCGTATCGCATTTCATAATCAGCAATTTTTTCAGCTTGTTCCTCTACGGTGGAGATGAGCCGTTCAATCATTTCGACTTCTTCATCAACAACATCCGGGAATTCCCCTTCTTGTAAGAATGTTATCCATGTCGATACTACGCCTTTTAACTCTTCTAACCGTTCCTTATCAGTTATCATCGTCTTCCTCCATTTGATTGCATTGTGGGCAATAATCTAAGCCATTAAATCCTTTTCCGTTGCAGTGAATACAATCACCCTCCAACGCTTCTCCTAATACCCTTATAGCCTTATTTGTATATCCTTGTGGTAATTCGTCATATGCTTTTTGAATGACTTCGCGATAACGCTTGTTTTGTTTTCGCAACTTTCGATTGATATAACTTCCTGTTTCAACATACGTTTCCAACTCCGCTATACGTTTAGACTTTTCCCAATCTTTTTGAATTAGTTCTCTTATTTCTATACTGTTATTGAGCAAATCACCTACGATGCTGTCCAACAACTCTTCATGTTCCTTATCCATTAACTTCTACCTCCACACCCACAGCTTTTAATGCAGCAAGACATATGGCTAGTGGGGCTGTATCAGATCCATGCACCACAGAACCTACTACTCCATACTCACCTATACTGCACAAATTGGTTTTACCTGATTCAACCTGAACCCAAAAGTTTTCTCTTAGTTTCTCCACCACTTTCCAAGCAAATTCTATATTTCTGCTATAAGGAGGAATTCTAAATATTTTTCTATCTTGACGAATTTCACGATCCTTGGTCACTTCAAACCCCATCACCTTTTCAGCGACAAGTTTATCTATTTCATATGGTTTCATCCCTCTACCTCCATGTAATAACCTTCTATTTCGTCCTCTGTGGCGTGTCTGTATCCTTCTTGAGCGTTAATAATATCCTTAGATCGTTTATCCCTGATTGGGAGTACAACCCCGTAATCGTCATTTATGGTGTAGTCACCTATCTTAAATTGAGTGGTCTTTTCTTCCATTTCGCTATCTTCTTTTAAAAACCTAGTCGCTAAGTCTAATGCTTCTCTGAGCATGGTGTAATTTTCTGGTGGATAGTTAGCCTTAATTACTTTGATCGCTTCTTTACTTTTCAAGATTTTCACTCCTTCGCTTTTTAGTCGAAATGTGAACTAAAGAATATTGTCGTTTATCTTTCTCAGAGAAGCGTAGGTTCCATCTTCATCAAACTCAGAATCGTAATAAAAATTGTGACCGAATACCTGCTTTCTAACCCTAGATAACGCCCAATGCCGTTTATCGTGTTTTCTTCCAATCATAAAAGTAGATGCCCACGGAGTAGCATTAGGGCTAAAATATAGGTATAAAGGATACCACCTACCAAAACATCTAAATGGCAATCTGAAACAAATATAACCGTATTTCTTTGTGTAGATTGTTACGCCCCAATGCATAGCATTCCTTCCATAAATGGTGATATTCTTTCCTAAATTCCAATGGCCTGTGAACCAATTTTTCATTTTGTATTCTTCCTTTCTCTATTTCGCATTTTCATTCTAATGAACAACATCTTCATACTATTACCTAACCGGTATCCCATTCTTGTTTAACAGTGGGTTCCTCAGCCCATACCCTTGCCTTGTAAGGTCCTTTACCTCCTGTTTGGATAAATGCCCCGTGACGATAAGCAAATCACCATCTCTAAGCTTGTATAAGGTTGTCATTACCTCATCTCCCTATAATCCATAGCGACTAAATAAGCTAACTCCTTCGCTTCGTCTTCGTTAAATGTCATTGCTTTTTCTATATCCCTGTCTAACTCAACAATTGGCGGCAACTCCGTTAAATACTTCGTAATAACATCTGGCAACTGCCCCTTTTTTGGTCGCTCATAACGTTTGTAAATGACGTACATTAGCTCACCTCTTCAAAACTGCCATCCTTTTTCTGTTTGACTAGCCTTAAATTATGAGGATATTTCTTTTCAAATAGTTTTTGCTTTATGCGGAAAACATCCGTTAACGCTCCCTTTACGTCCACGACCTCGATCGACCCGTCTAGATGATGTATTTCAAAGTCTGCTATGTAGTCAATGGGTCTATGTTTCTTGCCGTCCTTTTCAAAGCCATCTTGGAGTCTGTACCGTGGTTGGCAACGGAAAAAGTTAATCTGTTTGTTAGCTTCTAGCCATTTTAATTGCTGGTAATATTTGCTTTCGGCTACTGAATCAAAAATGAGTCCGTCCAGCTCCACCTTTCGATTGCCATACTTTGATTTCCGTCTAGGTTTCTTAATCCGTTTGTATTCTGCGAGTGACATACGTGTCATTAGCGCCCCGCCTTTCTCATTTCTTTAGACCAATGTTGATTTCTCCTTGCTAGTAGTTTTTCATCTTTCAAATCTGCATTTTTAAGAGCTTCTATATGTTGCTCACAAAAATCAAATGGTCCGCGCTTGTTTGAACATTCTTTACACATTGGCAAGTCACATGTAAGATGAGTCATTTTAAAGTCAAATGATGTCATAACGTAGTCAATCACGTAATCACATAGTTGTGTTGCTTCTCTCTTTCTACAAATCGCACAAGGGTTTTCAGGTAGCTTAATCAACTAGATCACTTTCTTTCACAAAAACACCGTTCACCATTTTTCCTTTTCGCCCCTTAATTTCGTTATAGGCTGTTTCCAAACAGTCAGCTATGTCTAAATTGTTTTGTCTGGCATAAATAATGAGTGTCACCATCGTGTCGCCTATGCCATCCTCTAATGCCTTTTTATCCCCTCTTACATGAGCAGCAGCTACCTCCCCGACTTCCTCCAATACCTTTAATAGTTGCTTGCTGGGATCAGATTCATGTAGCCCTCTATTCTCCGCCCATAAGTTTACTGCCTTTGTTAATCTATCTAGTTTCATCCTGTTCTCCTCCCGTATTTCTGCTTTGTAGCCGCCTGTTGTGGTGTCATGCCTTTTTGCACCCTTTTATAAAACGTACTCATAGGTATTCCGTTTTCTTTGGCTAATCTTTTGTAAAACTCTGCCTCTTCTGACGTCATCCTTGTGATAGGAGTATGGATAGCCTTTTCTCTGTCCCATCCCTCTTTTAATATCCTTGTCCGCACTCGATCCTTTGTGAGACCATGCTTTTTGATCTTTTTTAATTCTTCTTCGGTAAACTCAACTGTTTCTTCAATTGGTGTTACAATATCAGAGCTTCTTTTTCGAGATCTTCTTTCCTCGATCGCTAAATCCTCGTATTCAATGCCCAAATTTCGTATCTGATCGCATATTTCACAACCTTTACAAATGATCAACTCACTTCCGTGTCGAACCTCTAACTCATGTATTTGGTTTAGAGTTTCGATGATCTTATCCACCTATAAGCCCTCCTTGCCGTGGTCCTATCTTTTCGTTCATTCCTCGATCGAGAGCTAGTATCAACAATTCTTCTGGTGGTCTGTTAAAGTGCCTAGACATTTCGTCCAGCCTTTTTCCTTCTCTCCACATGAGGACAAACTCTGCCATTTCTGCCTTGGTCCAAGAAAAGTCTAGATCTTCACAAGCAATGTAGGTTTGTCCTGCTTTGTTCTTTAGGTATCGACTCTCCATACTTTTGACAATATGATCATCCCTAACTAATGCCAATTCCTCGCCCCTCCTAAAACCACTTATTTTGATCACTGGCAATGTTTATCTGTTGCGCTTGTGTTTGTATCCAAACTTGTTTTAGGTCCTCGTAATCAAGCTGTATGATGTCCTGACCGTCGAGGGAGCGTGTGACTCCCTTTTCGATCAGTCGGTCAGTGAAGTATTTTCGTTTTAGCATCATTTCGTAAGATTCTAATTTCATAGCAACGACCCATCGATCAGAAGAATTTCAACTTCGTCCGAGTTAAAGTATTTTAGATTTTCGATTAATTGCTTCCCATCCTCACACGGGGCGCTGATAAATCTTTCGTATGCATAAGCCTTAGAAACTGGCTCGCACTCTTCTGCTAAACTTTCAAATTCGCTTTCTTCTCCAGCAACCACTTCGATATACTTTTTAACTGCTTCTTCGTCATCATTAGCTTTGATTAATGCATAATATGGATCGTGTATTTCATAAAAAAACATGTGATCACCCCTTGTGTCGATTTATATTCGGACTACGCAATAACTGCGGCACAATCTAAGATATATTGACCAACTAAAGGCTGGACACAATTCCTAAGCACTTGCCTTTTATTTGGTAACTTGTATCCCGATAAGTCGTAACCTAGAAATTCTTGCAAATCAGGTATTTGCGCACTCCTTATTTTCGGCCTATCAAACTTTTTAGGCTCTACCTCGATATTTGACCAAAACAGATGTCTATCTAATTCGAATGATGGTTTGATCAACGGTGGATAATACGGCCGAACGTTTTCGACTACATATTGACCTTTAAAGTTGTTCTGCAAGAAAATAATCTCTTGATATAGTTTCATATCTGGATAAACAGGCTGAACCCCTCTGTATCTAACTCCGATGTTCTGTCTGAAACTGCTATGTGTTTGGCATGGTGGACTTGCCCATATAAAATCAAACTCTTTATGATGCTCTAACAGGTATTGATGTGCATCGCCTACAACAACCGTGTCGTTAGGGAAGTGATGTTGATAAACAGTTGCTATGTTTTCGTCCATTTCTACAGCTGTGATTTCGTGTTCATCAGCCCACAGCTTACGATTACCGCCGATGCCGGCATATAAATTGAGTATCTTCACGTAACCACCCCTTATGTCGTTTTATGTTCGAACTGGCTCAACTAACAAAGCAACCACACCCTCCAATATCAAACATATCTATCTGTTGAGGGGATGCTTCGTATTCCTTTCTTAGTTGTTTCAAAGTTAAATTCTCTTTTACACCGTTTCGTTGTCTGGTAAGAATAGAGACATCATTTCTCCCCAGGAACTTAATCATCTCTTGTTCTTTTTCTTCATGATATTTATAACGATCTGGCATTTGTTTCAGTAGATTTATAAAGTGCCCTTGTCCTGCCCTTACGCAAAAACCTCCGCAATTGTTATGAGTAAAACCCATATTATAAAGCCTTGGGATTTTTAGGTTTCTAGCTTCTAATTCTTTTACCACATCAACTTTATTTACATAAGGTTCTTCGCATAAAGGAAACTCCACTCTGTACGGCTTCCAATTCTTTATTGGAGCCATTTTTCTATGTTGCTCCGTCCAATCGATGCCTAGATATAGGACACATTCATCTGGCTTAAATTTACTTTCAATCCACTCTTTGGATTTCTTTTGTTTGAGTAAATGGGAACATTGTGCAATCCTTGAATTTCCAATCCATTTAACATCTTTGAACACTTGCCATACATCACGACCATCTAAAATCCTTGTTACAGGTATGTCAAAATCTTTTTGTGTACTATCCAAGAATCTATATAAGTCTTCGTCTTCCATCCTAGTATCCGTGAATAAGAGAATTACATTTTCTTTACCATGTCTTTGAATGACTCTTTTTGCCGTCATCCAACTTCCTAAACCGCCGCTATAAAACACAATGTGCTTCATTTCTTCACCGCCTTATTCCGCCTATTTTTTCTCTACCGTTATCTCTCCTAAAACGGCAAGTCATCATCCCGTATATCCATCGACTCCCCACTAAACGGATCACCCTGAGATTGGTTGTTTGATTGAGTAGATTGTCCATCCCGTTTAGGTTCCAGGAACTGAACACTATCAGCTACAACCTCAGTGACGTAAACTCTCTTGCCGTCCTGCCCTTCAAAATTACGAGTCTGAATACGACCGTCAACTCCACAGAGAGAACCTTTTTTGAGGTAATTGGCAGCATTCTCAGCAGGTTTACGCCACACTTGAACCTGAACAAAATCAGCTTGTTGTTCTCCGTCTTGTGATTTAAACGGCCTATTTACTGCTAATGTGAAGTTAGCCACTGCAACTCCATTAGGTGTATATCTGAGATCAATATTCTTTGTTAAACGCCCTACTAGGACGACTCGATTCATCATAGTGCCAGCCCTTCCTTAGCTTGAATTAATTTATTGTTCGATTCCTCAACCTGTTTTAAGTGGTTTTCTAAATCGTTCACAGCGTTATAATCAATCAGTAGCTCTTTATATTGAATTGTCTGTAACGCCCCTAGAATCGAGCCAGAGTAACCTTTATGTCTCCATTTGTTCGTTATGGTTCCGTCTTTAGGGTTTTGAACTTCTTCTAGTCTTTCGATTGCTAGATTAAGTGGGTCTGATTGAATTACTCTGACGTTATCTATAGTTAGTAAGGTTTCTTTCTTCTTTTCAGTCATTCCGTTACCTCCAGTAGTTCGGGATTTTCATAAATGTTGCCTACAATTACTAAGTCTGTTTGATTCTTGTCTGTATAATCAGCAAAGTCAAAGTTGTCAATTGGATATACCCCTTTTAAGTACCATTGCCAGTAACCATCTTCAACTACAGCACGAAATGAAAACTCTCCATCTATCCAATCGACAATATCTTTGTGAAAAATCTCCGTTCCGTTCTTGTCCTTAAGTCCGGTGTATTGCATCAATTTCCAATCGGGATTAGTTATGTTCGATTCTCCGGCATGAAAAAATACACCGTCACTACCGATAGATATTTTGTTTGTCATATGCCAATGGGAATAGGTATTTACCCAAGCACGAAACTTATATCGCGAACTTCCCACTTTTATCTCTCCATCTTTTCGCCGCGTGTAATCTACCATGTTCAGAAGCTGTAAGAACCTCTAAGTTTTCCGGTCTGTTGTCATGTTTATCTCCGTTTATGTGATGTACGTCCTCATAGGGTTTTATCCGTCTTCCGATTTTTCGTTCAGCGACTAGTCTATGCTCAGCTACATATCCTTTTTTTGTGGCATCTGGGTGATCTGGGAAGTAAATATATAAATAACCACTAATTTCAACTTTATCTTTATATGGTCCATATCTTTGACCCGTCCGCATTTCTCTATAACATTCACGACTGCACGATTTCGCATTTAATCCATCTTTGCGTATTTTTTCAACGTACTTCAAGCAAACCTGGCACTGAAAAAGCGAGTACTGATAACTTCTTGATATACCTTCTTTTTGGTATGTTCCCAGAACTTTAATCTCTCTCACGCCGATTCCTCCTTAACTAGTTCTAAATCCTCTGCCCTAACCCGATATAGTCCTCTCATATCACAAGCCACTAGATATACAGTTTCTTCTTTTTCATGAGTTTGAACTAACTCCCACCCTCTATATGGGTCTTCAACCTCTTCTAGGAATGCAACAGATACAATATTTCTTTTTCCGCAAATGAAACCTTGTTTTTGTTTATGTTCGCGTGATTTATAACGCATTAATTTGATACACCCGTCATTTTCCAATGCTTTTCCTTGTTTATCTGTCAGATTTTCGTAGTCAACACCATAGCCACTTTGCTTTAAAAGTGATTCAGTAAAAGTAACTTTGTCCCCAAGATTGAAGTTCACGCCACTCTCTCCCCTTCCACTGCTTTTTCTAAAGTCATATAACTTTCCCTCGACATTCATCTAAATATTTATCAAAGAGTAGTAGTCCCTCGACCACATCTTTTTGTGTGTATCGACTGACGATGTTTAAAACAAATCTACCGCCAGTCATAACTTGTCCTGTTAAATCGTGGTATACTTTCATTTTTCTGAATACCTCTTGCTTACTCATGATCGGCCATCTCCTTCTTGCCCCACTGCCTTTAAAATGTCCTTCAACGCCAATCTTGCACCTTCGTATGTTTCCGCAATTCCTCTCCAAGTGATATAATCACCCTCAAACTCTGCCGCGTAGGTCAATTGAGCACCTTTTGATATCCGTGAAAGGTATTGAGCATCAACTCCTGTTTTCCCACTGTCTCGCATTTGTTTGTATTCCTGTCCTTGCGCTACCTCTGCCATGCCTTCGTAATACTTTTGTTTCTTCTTATGCCAGGCAGCTATATTCCAGGCTTGGCGTTCGGCTTTGGTATAGAGATATTGGAGTTTACCAATCTCGTAAGGTGCTAGGCTGTCCATCCGGTTGTCTAATGCTTGTATCTCTTTTAAGGCTTGTTCGTGGGCCTTTTCGTATCGCTTGAGGTCTAACTCGTCGTTATTTGATCGCTGTGCTTGCATTGTCATTCCTCCGCATACAGTCTGTCGTAATACCCAAAGTAATAAGGGGATTCTTTGATCTCTCTTTTGATTTCTCGGAAAGACATAAACCTATTCCCATAAGACATCACTTCATCTTGTGACATCTCAACGCAATTTAACGGCGTTTCTTTGAAAATACGATAATATAAAAGTCGGGCCTCTTTAGGATTTTCAGCAAAGATGAAAACAAAACGGTTCTTGCTTTGCTTTAGGGAATACACCTTGATATTGCTAAATCCCAAAATGTTTTTTGTTAGCATATTTTGAAACTTGTCGTTGTAAGCTAAACTAGAGTCTATTGATGATTGGTCATCTTCTGGGCGAATCTTACCCTCGTGAAGTAGAAACATTATGTAATGGGCTAATATAGATTCTTCGTGTTTTACAGCATCTTCAAACAGTTCTTTAACTGTAGACATCGTGGATTTCACCTGTGTATTTGTTATATTTTGTTTCGACGGTTCCGATAGGCCCGTTTCGGTTCTTAGCAATGATTAACTCAAGTGTTTTATCTTCAACCGTTGTGTCGTAATAAGATTCTCTGTAAAGGAACATAATCAAATCCGCGTCTTGCTCAACACTTCCAGATTCTCTAATATCTGACATCATTGGCCTTTTATCTTGTCTTTGTTCAACGCTCCTATTTAGTTGAGCCAGGCATATCACATGACACTTAAATTCCTTCGCTAAACCTTTTAGATTTTTAGATATTTCCGTTACTTGCAAATGAGCGTTGCCGCCGTAAAACTCTTCAGGACGTATGAGAGTCAAGTAATCAATGATGATGATTGGTTTCTTTCCTTCGTGTTCTTTGATGACTTTCCTTACCTTGGATCTCATTTCTGATAAACTTTGTCCGGCTTCATCGAACATCTGTATATTTGTCTCCGATACCCTTGCTACGATATGGGGCCATTCTTCTTTTTGTTTATCAGTCAAGCTTTTGTAAAGGTTTCTCATTTTCATTCTGTTTATGGATCCTGTTGAAGCTATAAGCCGATCTGTCAAACTCTCCTCCGGCATTTCAAGCGAAAATAAGATTGGTAGATTACCTGTCCATCCTGCTTGTTTGGCAATGTGCAGCATGACATCAGATTTACCCATGCTCGGCCTTGCAGCTATGATTGTGACTTCGCCGTCTTGAAAACCATTTGTCATGGCGTCGAGTTGTTTAATTCCGCTTGTCACGCCCTTCTTTACAGCTTTTTCTTGCCACGGGGCTTCATACATTCTTACAAGCGCTTCTGTGATATCTGTATGATCATCTGTTTTCACTTCATTGATTTTGTCTAATTCAGCTATGACTTTGTTAATCTCCCAGTTTTCGTTAGATGATCGAGCAAGGATATTATTCTTTTCACGTTCTTTCCAAAATTCCATAATCAAACTTTCATACTCATCAACCTTCTCAGGGTTGGCTAAGCTCCGTATGTCGTTTAGATAAGACATTCCAATAGCCTGTATTTCCTTTTCCATCGCCAACGTGACTGTGTCGACTGCTTTTCCTTTGTTAGTTAAGCTTTTCATCACTTTAAATAAAATCTTGTGCCTGCCGTCTGCAAAATGATCTACCTTCAAACTCGAATCTTGAATTAAATAATTTTCTTTTAACAAGGTTCCTAAATAAGCTTTTTCTGCAATCATTACCAATCTTCACCTGCCGTTATATCTAGTTCCAATTTCTTTGGTACGTCTCGACCTTTGTTTATAGGTATTACTTTTTGCTTTTGAGCCTTAACTTTAATCACTAGCTGATCAAATCTTTTTCTAAGTTTGCTAGGAGACAAAACGTTAGCCATCTCAAAGGAATCGTTTTGAACCCATTGCATTAAGTACCTAACTTGTTCCTCTGTTCTTTTATCAAGCTCCATCATTTTTCTAATATCATCTGACCATTTCTGAAAGTTCGGTTCTTTATGTTCTGGATTGTTTTTTAAAATTTGTTGGTAAAAGAAATTAGCCAACTGAAAATAAATCGTATCCTCGGAATATTTATGACGAGTATTATTATTCTTATATTCTTCTTTATTCTTCTTGTTTATATCCGCGAGCTGTTTCCTTGCTGTTTCTTTACTGTTACCCTGACTTTTTTCAGACTGGTATAAGTCCCAGTTTAATAAGGTTATAAGTGTGTATTGTCTGTTACCCTGACCGCGCTCTATTTTTATCATGTTTTGCTTCTCGAGCCATGCTAAAATTGATGATATTGTCTTGGGATTCGGTTCTTTCCACTTCGTTCCTTCGTAGTAACCTACACCTTGAGCAATCCCTCTTACTGACGTTAAATGTTGACCTGGGATAATTTTCATAAAGCTTCCATCCCTCATTGGAATATCTGCTTCTGCATGATTTACTTTATATTTCAAGTATTGCCAAACCCGATGATATAACGGGGGCATCAACCATATGTCACTATCCAATTCCGACCGATAATCCTTAATGAAACCCGACACCGACTGCACCCCCTGTTAATCATTTGAGTTTATCCATAGTATCGCTTCAATTCCTCGTGCTTTTTCCTGCGCCACTCTCTTCCCTTTGCTGTATAATCAGCAAAGTTATGGCAAGTTCCGGTATTAACGGAGGGGCCGCACAGCAAAACTACGTTTGCCGGATCGTCGCCCCTACCACCTTGGCTAGCATTAATTAAATGAGCCATTTCAAAGGCGTATGCTCTTGTTCTGCCGCAACGCTCACATCTACCCTCTGAACGATTTAAAACCTCATTACGGACCGCCTGTGTGATTCTGGTAGCATTTCCTCTCTTAGGTACTCTCCGTTTGTGTTTAGGTTTAGGAATAGGATTAAGCAATTTTATTCTCCTTTTTCAAACCATTTAGCCATGCGTCAAGTTGTTTAATGACTGATTCTGCTTGTGGTTCAGTAAGCTGTGTTATATCAGTAATTTTCAACACGTCGTACACCTCTTGTTCGGTTCGATTTCTAGCTTGTGCGAATTGCTTTGCCTTTGTTTTTATCAATCCGACTTGTTCAGATGTGATAGCATTACTTTGTGTGTTATTTCTAGGTGCGTTGTTGTTTTGCTTATGGTAGCTGTCAGTATCAGCGTCTTTAGTGTCATCAATTAGATACAAGCCGTTTAAAGCGTATTTCCTTGCATAGGAAGAAGCTGTACCTGTGATCTGTGAGGAATCCATGCCCTTTTTAGTCTCGGATTCCCTCGCATAAGCTGTAACAGAATGATTGTTTTCTCCGTCCGTGATGGTTGCCGTCGCTTTAATGTAGTGCCAATCTCCGATTAAGATTGGTTCATCTGTAAGGGTTAGTAACAGCCCTTGTTCAGCGTTTAAAGGTTTCACAGCTTCTAAAATGTCCTCTGCCGATCTGTAACTATACTTTCCGAAACTGTTGTATTGTCCTTTGGGAGCCTTTAATTGCCTTTGAACAGCTAACAGCTTTTCGGTTAGTTTAGTACTCATGTAATCACCTCAAATACAATGCCTTTACTGGTTAAGTAGCTGTTTAATTCTTGCAAGTCATCATTACTTGCTTTAATTTTGTAAACCACTTCAAACGTGGGTTCTACTGCAAATGGGTCATCCATAAAAGGGTCGGAAAAAGGTATGTCATCAAACGCCGGTTCCTCTTCTACTACAGACTCCTGTATAGCTTTGTCTTCCTGCTCAATACTTTCTTTCATCTCTTGTTCAATTCGTTCTAGTTTTGCCTGTTTTTCGCTCTCGAGCCGTTCTTTTTCAATCCGTTCTTGTTCCCTTGTCTCAACTTCTTTATTTGCATCACTGCTGATCTGTTCTTTAACAGCTTCAACATCTTGGTAATCTAACAATCTGATATAAGCGTCAATGGATAGACTTAACTCATTTTCTGCATTTGCTAGCTTTACAGATGTTGTAATCACATCTTTATCTGCTTCTTTTTTGTCCTGTAACATTTTCAAATTCTTCACCTTAAATTCAAGTGATTCTCCGGATTGCTTTAAGCTTGCAGATTTGGTTAACATGCTGTCTTCTATCACTACTTCGTGGTGATACTCTTCGTCTAGTCCGTAGTTTTCAATGTGTTCTATTCTTATCTTTTCCAGCTTTTCTAGCTTCTCTGCTTTTCTCTTGGCTTCGAATTCCTTTTGTTGTTCGACAAGTGGGTCAATCACACTGGTAAACTTTTCATCAAGCTGTTTACATTTTTCTTCAAATTCTTTGATAGGGAGATTAAGTTCTTTTTTTGTGTCAATGCGGTAACGATCTACCGCATTCTTCCCTTTTCTCAGTTCCGCAATTGTCTTTCTTAGATCCGTTTCGTTCCCTTCGGAAAACACCAAACCTTTGTATTTTTTTAAACTGTTTTCTAATTCTTTTTCTATATCCTCGTAATTAAATTTGATAACAGCTGGTTCAATCTCTATTGTTTTAACTTGTAATTCGTTCATTTGCTTTCCTCCTAAGATACTTGCTTATTTGCGTTTGTTTTCTCAATGTGTTGATCTACCCAGTAATGCATCTTTTTCAATTCCTTGATTTGATCCATGTCCATCCAGCCAGATGTAATAACTTTGCAATCATCCATAATGATGACCCCTTGGCTTTCCGGGATATATTCAAAGCGCAAATTATTGCTAAGGCACTTAACAGCTAAACTACTAAATAAGCCTTTCAAAACGTTCCCTCCTTGACCGCCATCTTAATTTCGTTTAAAATGGCGGTAATCATAATATTGTTTGAACGTTTGACTCTCTTCTGACCAAGAGAGTCTTATTTTTTGTTAATTCTTATGGTGAAAACTAACCACTGTATCAATATTGTTCCTCTAAGCCCTTTGCTTCCGGTCTGAATTGACAATCCCCACTCGTAAAACCAACCACCACCGAAAGTGCCCAACGCTCCACAATCTCTTCTCTCGATCTTTATTACTCGTTTTTTTGTTTCGAATTCCTTGCGAAAAGGTTTGATTTTTTTTCTAACAAGCTCCATATTTTCGCCTCCTATTTCGCTAATGTGAACTTCCCTCCAGCAAACTCCACTAAAAACTTTTCAAGATTATCTGCCAGCACCGTTTCACCATCTAACTCAAAGATTTCATCACCTTCACAAATGATTTCACCGAAGTAATCAACGCCATAATGTTGGTCTTGGTACATGTCTTTCGGATAACCTAAACTATTAATCTCGGTTATAATTGAATGCTCAACATGTTCCATGTCATCACCTCCTTAAATCCTTACTACTCTCAATGGCTCAGGAAAAACCTCACTTGCTTCTGTTGGATATTGTTTATGCAACTCTCTAAAACAATCAGCCTTGTAATATCCTTTGACATAAACCTTTTCTGACTTAATGCCGATAAGTGCGACCATTCTGATCACCTGCCTTTTATGTATTAATGGATTAGCTCCATCAAAGCGACTACAAACCGTGTGGGCAGTTTATAATCGCTTTGACAGGTCTAAGCCTGTCTTGTGTATTCAAATGAAATGGAAATGGTTATTTCGTCCGCTTAATAATCTCGTCTTCTAACTTGAATATCTCTTCATAATAAGCGTCCATTTCTTTATTAGTTGCATAGAAAGTCGACGGAGCACTTCTAGCCAACCTTTTATAATTAAAAAGCAGTTGTTTCATGGTCATTTCTTTTAAATTTTCATTCATTCCTAGCTCCTCCTTAGGTCTAAGCCTGTCTTATTTTTGTACTTGCTGATAAACAGCTACAATCCTGTCATCTTCAAAAGCTTTATTCGCCTCATCTTTCCACACTTCATTATTAAAGTTGATATATGTCCCATTTGGTCTAACTTCGAGTAATGTACCTTTTCGATATTTAACAATTTGACCGGTTTTTATTGTCATTTCCTTCACCCTTCCAAGTCCATCTGTGTTATAATGGACTTATAAACTATGTCAGCAGTGATTGAGCCACGAACTCAGTTACTGCTTTTTTTGTTGTCCTTTAGAAACCTTCCGATCATAAAGCCAGTTCCTAATGCTCCACCTGTAAGTAACCACAATCCGAATAGATCCACTGTTTAACCTCCTAGCTGTTGAGTGATTAAAATGATTGAGTAATGTCTTAACTCATCCTCAGCTTTCTTCTTTTCTTTCAATCTATCTAACTCTCTAAGTGACCTAGTGACGTTCTCAGCCATTCGTAGAGCTGTTTTATAATCTCCTTCTTCAATTGCTTGATTCTGAATGAATGCGCAATTTGTGGCACATACATACTCTTCAAATGCTTTATGTACGTCTTGTTGTAAGAAATTCTTTGTTAAATCCATAAAATGAAACCTCCTATTATTTTTGATAAAGAATCAATAATGACTGATACCTCAACGCCCATTGATAACATTTCTAAAGCCTTCTGTGCTCCCGTGACTTGGAACCACTTAATCCCCCTGTCGAACAGTAAAGCGATGTCTCCTTTTTCCATTCTTGTAATAACAGTACGATCGAGCCCTAGAATATCCCCCATGTCTTGTTGGGTCAGTCCTTTAAATCGCCTAGTGGCTCTTAGTAAAGGACCGTAATTTTGCATGATCTCACCACCTTTCTATGTGCATAATCTGCACAGTGTTTGTGTTGCACCCATTTCTATTAATAAATCTAGTAATATAGAGTTAAGGAGTTAATACTCTTAACTGCCCATAACCGTTGTTTTTGTCCTGTTTTTGATTGTTGACGTAAATGTCTGGTTGTGACCGCCTAAGCACCCAGTCATCTACTAAGTCCTTGCGAAATGTCCACTTCCTCCGTCCTGGGAACTTTAGGACGGGGAGCCCTTCTTCATGGACATATTTTCTAAGTGTGTTAAGTGAAATACCAATGTAATCTGCTGTTTCTTGAGAGTTCATGATTTCCATTTAGATGACCTCCTATTATTGAAATTCGAGGATGATATAATGATCTTCATATTGTTTTGAACCTAAGCTAATGTAATTTTGAAATTCATCTACATAAAACCTGTAGTATTTCTCTGTGAATGAGAATGAAGAATTTTTGAACTGGATATTCAAGATCAATCCTTCATCCTCTGAAATCTCTGTGTATATTTTTTCTGGCACTTCAACGATATGGATATCGGGGACGCCTTGTTCGTTAATACAGCAAAACACATCTAGCAATTTATGCGTGTTTCTTTTTAATATCCTGTTGATCGCTTTATCAACGCCCATTAACTTACTCCTTGAAGCGCCTTTGTTTTACTAATCTTAATGTCCATAAGTGGTAAAACATCGTGCACCTTTAATGTTTCGTAAATAAACAGCCGCCCTTTTTGAGTCCATCGTGTATGCATTTTTACAGATTGCCGCCCATCTGTATGAGTGATATCAACCGTATTGGATTTTGTATAACCGTTACCTTTGTATTTGGAATAAAGTAGCCATTGCCCACCCATTTTGTATTGAATGCCAAATTTATTAAGAAGCTTGTTCATTTCTTGCCCGGTCATTCCGTAGTCCTCAGCTATTTGAGAAACTGTTACTGTATCAGTAGACTTAAGAATTTCATCAAGATAGGTTACCTTTGGTTCGTATTCGGAAATCTGTTGTTCTAACATTTTGTTCTTTGTTTCAAGCTGTCGTTTTTCTTTTTGTTCAGAAATCCAAGTTTCTGCTCTTTTAATTGGGTCGTCGATCATATAAGAAGGTTTGTGCGATTCTTTTAATTGTTGCTCCATTAGGTTAAATGCTTGCATGTAATCGAGTTTGAATTTCATTGCTTTCTTGCCTGTGAATCCCATAACTAGCAAAGTG
>RWZF01000049.1_pt1 | contig 20499 bp, 23 predicted proteins | sample 2187671 | NCBI WGS metagenome assembly RWZF01 (sample SAMN10531868, study PRJNA481165) | viral metagenome | isolation source: viral particles purified by filtration and ultracentrifugation from about... | host: Nasonia longicornis 2.1 | place: USA:Tennessee | collected 2011-04-01
CAGAAATAAATGAATGAGTTTTTCGCAAATAGAAAAAGCGACCCACCTAATAAGTGAGTCGCTTTCCTAGGCAAACGATGCCCTGATAAATAAATTATAACACGTTATACTCTCTTACCAAACTTTCCTGTGATGTATCCTAACTTACCTTTATATCCCACTTCCCAATAACCTGTATCACTGTTTTTGCCTTTAACTGATCCGTTAAGTGGTAGTGTAGCACCTAATTTAACTGTACCTAGATTCTTAGCTTTATTACGATCTGGAGAATCCATAACAATGGCTGCCGCGCTTACTCCTACGATCTTTAATTTACCGTACTTGCCGCCACTTGATTCTTTAGGTTTGCTTGCAGGTTTAGATGCCGTTTTAGCTGGAACTAATTTAGCATAAGTGTTTTTACCGGCTACTCCATCAACTGTTAATCCGTAGTAAGATTGAAATCTTTTTACTGCATCCTCAGTGTTATCGCCATAATAGCTGTCAATGCCATTATTTTTAGCGCCTTTCTCAGGGTAAAATGGAGGGTTGTTATTAGCTAGTTTCGTTTGCAAGTCTTTTACAGCTGAGCCTTCATCCCACTTCTGCAAGACTTGTCCAGTCCAAGAGCCGTTTTTCTTAGTCCACTTAGTGGCTGATGGTTTAGATTCCGTTTTTGCAGGCGTACTAGGTTTAGGTGTGGATGTGCTGCCCACCTTACTAACAAGATTAGGCCGTTTACCTGCTTGTAACTGCGATAGTGATAGGCCGCCAGTCATTTCTAAATGTGGATAGTCTACAAAACCTGTCCAGTCTCCACCCCACGAAAAACCTAGTGATTTAGCGATTGCGGCTACTCTGCGCCAATTAGCATTAACAGTCCATACGGCTGTTGTGCCACTCTCATTAGTTAGGAAGTAGTCAACAGCCAGTCCGTAGTTATGCATAGATTGACCCGGACGGGCATTAGTTACGATGTTACCTGGAGTAGTGCGTCCTTGATTAAAAAGTCGTTGCTGTTCAGCGTTAGAACGGTAACCAGAAGAGATTTGAACATTAATCCCTTCCTTATAAGCACGTTTAATTACTTCGATGGCTGTTTCTTTTACAACTGAATGAATCCCACTACCCATATTTTTAGTTGATCTATCAATTAATGTTTGTAAGGCTACTCTTGCCATGTTTATCATCCTTTCAAATTTTAAAAAGTGTTCTATGTGATAAAAAAACTCTTTTTTGGTACATAGGAATAAAAAAAGAGCCCCTAAAGGACTCTTACAAATATTCTTTATCGTCGCGTGGTTTAATGTATCGCAAAGCTTGTCTACTATCACTTAATCCTTTGGTTGTTGGATCAGGGATAAGATTAAGAGCATTGACGATTGTTAATCCAATTAAAACAGGGTTCTGGAAGAACTTAACAATGATATCCCATACCATTCCCCATGAAGTAAGGTCGCCATACTCATAGCCTAAATAAGCTAAGATAGGGATAATTAACGAAGCAAAAAACCTAATATAAAATTGAATATTTTCCTTGTGGAATCTGATTTTCCAGTTTACCTTCATTTTAAAAAACCTCCTATTATTTCTTTAATCAAAACATAAAGGAAGCTGCCCCCACCAAGTAAGGTAAAGACTAGCTTCCACCAGTTTGAAAAGTTTATATTTTTCTTTGTGAAAAACTCTTCCATCATACGATTGTTGATTGTATTGAGCATTTCCTTCTGCTCGTTGTTACCTTCCTTTATCGTTCTCTCTACGTTGTCCATTTTGTGGGATATGCCTTGTATGGTCACTTCAAGAGTTGTTATCCTTTGCTCGTGATTTTGCCAAATCGGCATGATTTCCATCTCCTCATCTTTCGGCATCATTTACCCCCTCCTGATGTAGCTGGGGAGAAATTACTATTTCCCGTCCCAGAGTTATTTGATATTATATGTCTAACCTGTCTGTTTCCAGAGTTACAGGCAGGCTAGGGGAGTGTACGGCTCCCCGAATTGGTTTTTAAGTATTTAAAAAAGAGCCCTTGCATAGGACTCTTAGTTTATTGCGAGTTTTCCTCATCAATACTCGGTGTATTTCCATTGCGAGTGCTTTTTAATATTTTTGCTGGTACACCTGCTGCAACTTGTCCGCCAGGAACATCTATTAACACAATTGCTCCAGCTCCAATTTTAGCGTTATCGCCTATTTTCACAGGACCTAGAACTTGCGAACCTGCACCTATTAAAACATTGTCTCCTATTATTGGTGCTGTTGTTATTTTTCCATCTATCATTTTATTCTTTCCCATATTCCCACCTAATGTTACATTTTGCATAACCTTTGTATTTTTACCGATTATAACATTATCGTTAATCACGACCCCTAAAGCGTTATGGGGGAATTTCACCGATTTATCAATATCTGCTTTAAAGGGAATGTCACAAGTAAATAACACTCGATTCAAAAACTTCAACACCCTTGGGATGATAGGAATTCTTTTTAAGTATAACCCTCTTGAAGTAATATATAAACTTTTCGCATTAAGAAACTTCATAACTAAGCACCTCCGATGTCTCGTTACTTATATTTTACTTTGCGTTAAGTGTGATTGTCTATATTTACCCTTTTAAATTATGCGTTCGCCCAGTATACTATTAATGTTGCAATATACATATAAGGAGATTGTGAATTAATGGCTAGTTTTGCGCGAAGCTCTAATTGGGAATTCAAAAAAAAAGACATTTTAATTTTTTCGTTTAGATTTTTCATCACCTTTCTATCATTAGGCGTTTCTTTTTTCATTTACTTTCGTACTTCCGACAATGCAGGTTACTCATTGTTATTTCTGCTCCCACTTATTTACGGTTTACTATTTTTTGTCTTACCAGCAATGTCTAGGTACTGGTTCGGCCATATAGGATTGTCTATTTTTAATGGGGTTTTATTCATTAGATATATCATCTCTCCAATTCTAAAAGCTATGACGGTTAATGAATCATCCTTTAGAGGATACACGCCTTCTTCGACGGGAGTTAACTCTGGCATTTGGATATTAATCGTTGAACTTATAACAGTGTTTACAATTGTTCAGATCTTTGCAAAAAGATTATACACCAAAGATAAAAAGACTAAAGAGTATGAGCCAATTAATTCAAAAGTAATTCTACTAGCCACACTTATTGCGGGTGTTCTAGTGATTGCGTTATTTCCTCAAATCATTACTAGATATAATTTTTTTATTATCTCAGGAGAAATCACGAAATTAAATTTAGACCTACCATTAAATGGTTTATTGTTTTTAATAACAGATCTGCTACTTGTAATTGTCCCGGTTATTCTACTTAACTATTTTAAAGTTAAATACGAAAAGAGCAGTTCATCTTTTCTTTATGTTTTTTTATCTATGGTATCTGTAGCTCCAGCTATGATGATATTTAAAGGGACTAGTCGATTCAGTGTATTAGTGCCATCAGTTGCGTGGCTATTAATATTATTAAAACTTTATCCAAAATATAAAAAGGCTATTATTATAACTTTGACATCCTTGCTAGTTGTAGTTTTCTTAAGTCTTACTCTTTATAAACAGTTCGGATATACACAAGGTGATGTTTTGGAATCAAAAACAATGAATGAAATTGCCCACAACTTCGATGCTTATTTTTCTGGTCCTGATAATATGGGGCGAGTTGTAGATCTAAAAAAACAACACGGTAATTGGATCAATTTCGATACTTTTAAAAATGACCTCATCAACAACGTATCCATACTAAGTCAGTTTTCAGATTCTGAAAACACCTCAACAGCTTTATTTAATTATTTATTTTACGGTGTGAAAGGAAAAGTAGATCAAATCATTCCCTTGTCTGGGCAATCTTACCTTCATTTTGGAGTTATAGGAACTCCATTGTTGATTGCTTTGACAACTTTTTTAATGTTGTTGTTTGACAGTAAAATAAAAAATGAAAATCGTATCGAATTTATATATATATATGTTTATCTGGTTTTTTATCTATCCATGTCAATGATGGTTAGTTTCGGAAGTATTTACCCTTTATTCACCAACCTAGCTTTGCCAGTTTTATTCATCTTTTACTTAAACAGAAAAATTAGATTATAACGACCCTCTTAAAAGGGTCGTTATTTATGCATTTAAACCTTCCCAAAACCCTATGATATTCTTTACCACCCAGACTGTATCGCCTATCTTTTGGATAGTTACTTTTGAACCTATTTGATTGCTTTTGAAAGATGAATATGAAGTCTGGAAAGGTTTAACAGTGACATTACTGTTAAAATCTACTATGATTTGATGATTCTCCACTACCTCTATAGTTATTTCTGTACCATTAGCTAGCGGCCTGATTAAGTTTATTGTTCTGCTACCACCACCATATTCCGCAACCCCTTTGTTATCAATATAAGCGTATCTAAGGTTTGATGGTAGAGTGTTAGAGACGTTTTTGTCTAAATGAAAGACTAACAGTCTATTTTTGTCTTCGATTGTTATTAAATCAGTTGTATTCACTCTTATTTCTTCATGTTCTAAGTAAACAGGGTCGATGATTGAAATGTTCTCTATTTGGGAAATTTCATCAAAGATACTAATATCAGAGTAAGCTTTATTTAAGGGATCGTGAATAGATGGATTGATAATTTTGACATTCCCTATCTTTCCGTTATTACTATCTCCCAAATCTCTTAAGATACTAATCACACCACCATATTTATTAGATTCGTATTTCCCTTCTTGGTTTGTAAATGGATTTTCGATGTTTTTAACTCTTAATAAGATCTCAGGCCCTACTGAATGATAATCACGTATAAATACCGCTTTATCTTTGTTATCTGTATAATCAAAATCTATGTTTTTCACAAATCCTTCTAAAGGACCTGTACATTTTATAACCCCAAAACCGATTTTACTACCAATGTCTTTATGTTCTGTTATCGTTACACTGACCGGTTTTCCGGATCCAACAAGTTTACCAGGAGAAAATATGATTCCATATTCTCCGTTTTTTGCTGTAAATGCTCTTTTAATAACAATATCTTGTAATACATCTGTAGTGCTGTTAGGCTCTATATCGATACCTGCTCTAGGGTCATGACCATCTGTGTTGAATGCCTTTGGTGCAATGATACGTAAGTCTTTGGCACTTGTAATACTAATGCCATTCCTTCTATTATCATCGCAATAAGAATTGTCTATAAGTCCATTCTCACAAAAAGCTTTTTCTGTTGATGGGCCGACATAGATACCATCACCCCAACACTCAGAAATCTTTACATCCTTAATCACAAAGCCGGAGCACCCAAGAAGATTAATCCCATGCCCCCATTGACCGCTATCGCCACTATGTTCATATCGTTCGCCAATAAGATTAAAGCCCTCTATCGAGAAGTTTTCAATGTTCTCACAATGAATCAAACTATAAGAGCTATTTCCTGTCGGTGTGGCTTTTATTTTCGCTCCCTTATCTGCTAACAATCTAACATTTGACTGGTTAATTATACCGATTTGCACTCTTATTAGATACGGCATAATACGAGATGGGAAAAATACAGTACCTCCCCCTCTTTCGTGAGCCTTTCTTATGATGTCATTTAGTAGTGTTGTATCTTCTTCTGTGCCGTCCCCTATAAAACCTTCCGTAACTACATTTATATAAAAACTGTTAATGTTATCTGTGATTTTCGTTAACTTTGTCGTAGTTTCTTTCTGGAATGCCGTCCAATTTGGTTGCAAATTATCTATTTTTTCATTTAGTCTTTGTTCGAAGTTTTGATTTATGATACTAGTATCAAAGGAGTCGTCCAATAAGTCTTGTGTAATATTATAAGCTTCAATAGATCTACTTTCAGATGTTTCACTTTTATCAAATGCTTTTTTTACCCCTGCTGCAAGAGCGCCACGCACTTCAACACCCTTTTGAGCATTTTGTATATCCGATATTTCTTCTGCGACACTATCAGTATTACCCATATAACTTTCCATCTTCTTAGCTACTTCTCTACCATATTCATTCATTCTACAAACCTCCATTATCTAATCGCTGTTTAATATCCACGATGTCCTGTGTGATTGTCGTTAATTGTTCATTGATACTTGCAATACCATCGGTGTTTGTTTGTATATTTTCAGCATTAGTCTGTACACCCAGAGTGTTATTCTGAATATCATTTTTAATAGACTGCAATTCTTCTGGTGTGATAACTTGTTCTATGCCTTCAACCAGTCCCTCTAACTGTTCAATAGAGCCTAGAATCGTATTAATCGAGCTTGTAATCGACTGTATATCGCCATCAGTAATATTCTCAAAGTCTTGTAGCTGTTGTTTGGTGGCTTCGAGTTCATCTTTGGCTGTGGTTAGATCAATTGTTAAAGCGCCAATCTTACCACTCTGCCTAGATACTGTATTCCGCAACTCTACAACGTTTTGTTGCGCTTTATTCGCTTCGTAGTTGTATTGAGCTGTGGTTTTGAATTTATCACCAATGGTTAAATCATTCTGATTAGGATTGATAATATCAACCGTCTTACCAACTACTTTTAAAGGCTCATTTATGTTCATGATTGGGTTAATAACCGGATAGTAATAACCCACTTCGAAACTGTCTGGGTCACGCTTTATGATCGATAGATCAAGAGCAGATACAACATATTTAACTTTCACACGATTGTTTTCATTTAAATATTGTTGTCCTCGTGTTTTTAGGATGCTGGGTTGTGTAATGTCATCCCATACAACGCTCTTGGTCACTACACTAAAACTAGCTTCTGCTGTCTTATCCTCTAGGTAGTCTTTGCCGCCATTAACCGATTCAATGGTTAACCTTGCTTGACTTGCGTCTGCGGCGCCTTCTTCTTCCGACTCTAGCGACATACCCAAAGGAATTAACCTAGTGATAATATCGCTTGGGTCAGCTTCTCTTGTAATGCTTTTAAGGTTTTTAGCTAGTCTTATTTCTGTTTGTTTGATCTCAACAGTATTTTCTAGATAGTCAAGATATCGAACGCCGTTTTCTTTACGGACCTTCAACACACCACCTAGACGACTGATCAACTTATCTTCTAAGCTGTCAAAGGTATTGTCATAGCCTAGGTATCTATAAACGTTATCTGTGCTGTTAGTGACCGTCACATTACCTACAACAAAAGTCTTATCGATCTCGTCATTAGCTATATCTCTGTTATGGTTATCGATCATAACCTTAAAAAACTCTCGCACCGTCATATCGTGATATTCGCCATGACGTTGGCAAGAGTCGTTTAGATAGCCTAATTCAGATTCGCATAGAAAGGACTGTGCAAAGGCTCCCGAATCACTCATGGACTCCGTAGGCATTAAAATACGCCCGTCAAACTCCATTTTTCCAGTCTTCATATTTTCGACTGTGATTAGAGTTTTTAACGGACGTATTAAACCATAACCAGGGTTATCTGGCAGGATTGTAAAACTAAAGCTTTCAGCAACGTTTTCACCTTGTTTGATCTTACCCTCAACCACTTTTAATCCGTTGAATTGAGGGTTGTGTATGACAGTTTCTCGATTGCCATTATAAATAGTAACCTTGTACACTAGATCAACTCCTTTCGGAAATGAAAGGAGATAGACCCTTTACCTGTGATCGTCATTTTGTTTTCTAGGTTAGGCAACATGAAATCGAAGGATTGTGTTTCTCCGGCTTTTACGCTGTATGTCTTATTGTCCTTTCTTATTTCCATTGGTGCTGTTGCACTAATCACAGGCTTTACAGCACTTACTCCGGGATTGTATAAGGTAATCTCTTTGGAACCATTGATCTCAAATTGAGTGATCTGAGCATAATCTAGTAAGAAGTTAAACGTGTCCCAAATATCGTTCCCTTCTTCTAATTCGCCAATTTTGAATGGATAGGCCGTAAAGTTAACGGATAACCTACCATGAAAACGTAACTCTTCTAAGTCTGGCGCTTCCTCTACCTCAGCCAGAAAATAGTAACCTGGTATATAATCGTCAAGCAGTTGGATCTTTTCGTTAGGGTTCATGAGCCAGTTTAAGGCTTGTATCTTCTTCATAGTTAACGGGATTTTCTCGTAATCCTTCACATTGAATACGTAGGTTAATTGTCTTTCCTCATACTCCTGACCACCGTATATACCAGAAAAATCATAGATTTCATTGGAGAAAGGTACTCGCTCCTTGATCTTGATTTTCTTAGGATTACCGATGTTCCTTTCTGCTACGGTTAGGCCGAAATCATCATAACTATGTCTACCATCGAATTTAATTCCGAATCTAGTCAAGAGCGAGCCTCCTTCCGTAATTGCCTGTTCTTTTCGCTTGCAAACGGTCGTTTACTTCTCCTAATTTATCGCCATCCACATATAAGTTAGGATCTTTTTCCACAAGTTGTTTAAGCAACGATTTCACTTCACCGTCATCATAGTTGCTAGAATAATTGTTGTTTGTTACGGATGTCCCACTATAGGAACCACTAATAGGCATCACATTCCCTAATGGGGCTGCCACGCCTTGTAATCTGTTCCTAACACTTAACTTAGGATTTATTGACTCATTAACCGATTCTGCTAATTTTCTAGTTTCCTTCTCAAGTGGTTTTTTTGCCTTTTTGATCGAATCGCCAATAGGTCCTGCGAAGTCCATTTTGTTAATATCACTTAAAGGCCCTCTTTTAGCAGGAGAAAACGGCCAGAAGTCACGAACCGCACCAACGACATTTTCAACCTGTCCTAAGATTTTATCTTTCATCGAGACAATACCGTCAATAGCACTCTGAATGATCGCCTGCCCACTCTTAAATAGATCAATCCCCCCAAAAAAGTCCAATATCCCGTTTCCTATTTCCGTCACTTTCCCAAGAGCATCATCCATTTTGTCACGGACAGCATTAACTACATCTTGGAACTTTTGACGAACAGTAGTTACGACCTCTGCAGCTTTACTTCGCGCACTAGATACCATTTCGGTAAATTTTCGAACGAGAGCAGTTGCCGCTTGTGTAAGCTTATCTTGTATATCTTGTTTAATTCGTTGGAAATTCTCACTAACTTTATCTTTTATTTTTCCAGTGAGTGTCTTAGTTAACTCCCATAAAGCAGATAGCGCATCACCGAATATATATTTGATGTTTTCCCAAATTTGGCTAATTGTGCCCTTTATCAAATCCATTTGCTCGCCGATCAAGTCTTTCATGACGGCGAAATCACCAGATACTAACGCTTTTAAGAAGGCTGTTCCATTCAAGAACGTTTCTTTGATGAAATTCCAAACGGTTTCGATTATATCCCAAACAGAGTTCATTACTAGTGTGATCTTTTCGCCCACAGCACTGAATTGCTCATCGGTAAGTCCGAATATATTAGCGAGAGTTGTTTTCCAAAGATTTTCTATATAAGTAAGACCAGCAAACAGCAATTCCCTTATAAAGTTCATGCCTTCGTTGAATTTTTCTTCTAGTATCGCTAATTGTGCAAAAACAACTTCTATAATCGCACCTAAGACATCAGAGAAAATCAGTTTAATATCTTCCCAAATTTCACTGATTGTGTTTTTTATAAGTGTCACTTGTTCGCTGATAATATCCTTCATTACTCCGAAGTCGCCAGTTATTAAAGCCTTCAAGAATGCTGTAGCGTTGAGGAATGACTCTTTAATGAAATTCCACACTGTTTCAATAATGTTCCAGATCGAATTCATTATGTCGGTGATTTTATCGGCAATAGGACTAAATTGTTCATCAGTGAGTCCTAATATCGATGCAAGTGCAGACTTCCACAATTCTTCAATGGCGCTGAAAGCAACAGATATTACATCTCTTATAATATCCATGCCTGTTGTGAACGCCGTCTCTAGCTTTGCTAGTTGATCAAACACAAAATCAACTATATTTCCCCATATAGTTGCGAATGTGTCTTTTATGGTTTGCCATGCTCCCGACCAATCGCCATTAATAACTTGCATAACCGCTTTGATAACGCCTGTAATGAGCGTTAAAGCGTTTTGTATATATAATTTAATAAAATCCCATACAACGCTTATAACGGTTTTAATGTTATTCCAGGCGATTTGTAAAAATGGAACAATAACACCCATAACCGACTTAATAACGTTTTGAACTGCATTCCACACAATTTCCGCCGTAGACATGATCAATTCGTTGTTTTCTTGCCACCAATTGACTAAAAAACCCCACATTTGCAAAACAAAATCCGTCACTGTTCCAATGACAGACATAACCACATCTTTAATGGCTTTAAAAGCTGTATCTACGACGTTCCTAAATGTTTCTGATTTTTTATAGGCTATAACTAATACAGCCACAAGCGCCACAATGGCCGCAACAATTAAACCCACCGGATTGGCGAGTAGAGTTGCCTTCAAAGCAACCATAGCTCCCTTTACAGCTATTACTGCATTTTTTAAGGAGTTCATGATTGCAAACGTACCGGCGAATGACGCTACCGCAGTGACCACAGTTAATATCGCAGGAGCTAACGGAACAATAAAATCTTTCATTTCCTTAAAAAAACCGATAATAGCTGGCATATTGCTTGCGACCGTACTAAAGAAGGCTTTTATTCCAACCTTAATTTGGTTGATACCACCCTCAATACTTCCCACGCCACCTAGAGCTTCATCCAAGGCGCCGATCACATCAGTTACACCTTTAACCACCGCGGTCTTAACGTTAGTCCATGCCGTGCGAATACCACCGGATGACGTTCTGGCTCTATCTGCAAAGCCATCTTGGGAATTACTCAATTCAATGAGCTTTGCGTTAAAATCATCAAATGTAATTTCGCCTTCTTTAAGAGCATCATATAGATCATTTTGTGCTGACTTTCCAGCAAAATCGAAAGCCTTAGCCGTATCATTTAGTGCTACTCCCATTGTTTCTTGGAGTGTACGCCATGATTGTAAATCAACCTCACCTTTAGCTAACATCTGAACATATTGATCAAGTCCACGTGCCGCATTAGCACTATCTGAACCAGATGATATAAAAGCGTTATTTAATGCCAGTGTAGTTTCAACAGCTCCATCTAAATCACCTGTCATTACAGCGATTCTTTGGGCTGTACCAGCTACACTATCCAACGTGGTGGGTAATCCATCGATCCCGTCCGAAAGTCGTTGTATGGCTTTGTCAGCATCCTGAGAAGAAAATCCTATTTGCTCCATAACTAACGGGAAGGAGTTCAATGTATCGTAACGGGATATCGCGCCATCCAAGGCGTTAGTGACCATACTAATACCTTTGCTGGCTAAGGCAACCAAACCAAGAGCACTAACTAGCTTTCCGATCCCGAACGCGGCTTTTTGTCCGCTATTTTGTACTCCGCCAAGCTGTTTATCAAGATTCGCAACGCCTTTGACTACTTTTCCATCGTCCAGCAATACATCAATTACTACTTTTCCATCTGCTGCCATTTACATACTTCACCCCCATATCGGTTTTGACTTTAAATATGGGGGCTCAAAGGCTCTCTAATTTTTAATTACATTTATTTCATGGCACCTTGTGCACTTGATTTCAGCTTCACCCTTGATCTTTCCAAGGAGTTTGTTACACTTCTTACACCTAATCTTCTGCATGTTCTTCATCGCCTTTAAGAGCGTATATTCGTTTTAATTTATTAATTCTTTCAGCTTCTTCACTTGTTCCTTTGCCTGTTGGCACCTTACAAGTTCGTATGTCAATAACTTTCTTTAGCATCGTGTCATCACTCAGCCCGTCTAATAACGCTTGAAACTTCTTCCACGATAACTTCCCTTGCATTTCGAACAAATCCATTCCATAACACTGCATAAATGATGAATATATAATTTCTGCATCTTGTTTGTAATCATAGTGTTTCTTTTGTGGAGATGACGGCATTGGATTTCCATCGATGTCCCTTGGTACATCTGGTTCCTCGCCATTACCTACAACACTTAAAAATAACTGATAAAGAATTTCTTCCTTTTTCTCAATCGGCATATCACCTAAATCTGTGCCAATAAGCATTTCTAAACCTAATTCAATCTGTTGGAATCCAGGAACAGAATTATCGTTTTGCAAATCAATTAATCTTAAAATGTTGTCAAATGCGGTATTTAGTGGATATTCCACACCATCTATATCAACCGTTTCCTCCAACGGATAAGCTAAATCAAACATGATTATCGCCTGTTTTTATTACGATTTTTACGGTTTTTATGGTTTTTATTTTGTAAGTATCGATCAGCCTTTTGCTGGTTAGATTGACCTGACTTCTTCGCAATTTCTCTTTCTAACCCTTCAGCAATTTGTATAAAGTAGTTAGATACGGCAATAGTAGACGGGAATTCTTCGTAGATTTTGTCAAAAGTACCTTCGCCCAATAGAAAGTCCATGCCTTTCCTAATTGCGTTTTTCGCGCCTTCCAAATCTTCTTCTTTAATAGCTTTCGCTTCTTCTTCGTAACGGTCCAACGATTGGTATAAACGCTGAATGTTTTCATCCGTAATTTCGAACTCAAAATTTAATGATCCTAACTCTATTGGTATAACCGGTTTTTCTGTTTGAATTCTAATAGCCAATCAAATCACTCCTATTTAATAAGGCAGGTTTCCCTGCCCTTTATTCCGCGTCAACAATAGCCCCGTCAGTCGTTGGCTCTACTCCACTGATAACGGGGCTAGTTAGTTTCCCGATCCACCTGTAACAACCTCAGGCTTCTTATCCCAAGCAATCGCACAACTAAACTCTGGGTACTCTGTAGCTTCCCCGCCAGTTACTTTAGGTTCTGTAACCGTAGCGATGCCTTCTAGAGTATCTCCATTTGTTCTCACCTGTTTGAACATAATCTTACGCGCTTCCCCTGTTTCGAACTCCAATCCAGCAATAAACTTCATTGCTGGGTCTTCATCATCGTACATTCCCTCAAAGGTATATCTTTTTGCAACGCTTGTAACGTCAGTTTCCGGCGTCCCATCCCCATCATAGAATCCTTGTGTTTCTGTTTCTTCGTCCGTATCATCAGTGACTGTTGTGATCCACTTAGCTAAGCGATTGTATTCTGGTTCTTCTTCACCTGTCGCAATAGGTGCAACGTAATATTCCGTTTTAGCGTTTTTAATTCTAGCCATTTAAGCCACTCCCTCGTATATAGTTATTTTTGCTGATAGTGATAATTGGTATATAAAAAATCCCTGTTCATCCATCATGACAAGGCTTGGTAGTGAGGTAGTTGTGAATTTTTGAAAGTCGAAACTACCATTATCACTCTCTAAATCTGTTAAGTTTTCTAAGTTTTGATAAATCGTTGTTAAGGCGTTAAAACAGTTTAATTGATCTCTGCTTTTGGCATTAACTTGAATTTGATAATCTTTGTCTCGTACGCCATCCATGTATTCAATCTCAGAGCCACCAGGCATGGCCATAATCGATAAGGAATCGTCTGTGCCAAGCAAGCCGATTCTGGATTTAGTGTACAGTTCAAAGCTATTGATTTTTTGATTGAGTTTGTCCATAAAATCTAAATCCATTTATTTCATCGCCCTCTCTGTTACTCGCACCCACGAAGCGCCATGTATAGACTCTGCCTTTAAATCCCATCTAGGTCCTGTTCCTGGCGTGGTGTAATTAGAATACTGGTTGTAAAACTGTGGTCTTGCATAAGGTACGTTATAAATGATCGCCTTCGCATCCAGTGTCATAGTGGATTGATTCCGCAAGTGGTAATCTCTCGCAGGAACATACGGGTTCATATCAGCATGCACCTGATTAATAAACGCATATTGTCCCTGTTTGGTCATCTGGTTAACCCTTGGCTTTACACCTTTTACATCGATTGTCGTTTCAACTTTAACCACCTAAACCACCTCTAATTCCCAGTGTCTTACCTTATACGACATCGGAAAATAGCAAGGTACAATCTTTTTTAGTGTGAGTCTCTTCTTACCAAACATGATTGTTGTATCCTCGACAAAATCAGGTATCGGAGTGCTATTGTTCGCATCAACAAAGATAATCCCATCAGCTTGAATCTTTTCTTGAGTGCTATCACGACTAAATACAGTTGATTGGTCATAGCGCACATGTTCTATAGTGATCGGATCGGGATTTGTAACATTTCCCCAGCTATCTTCTTCGCTAGGTGGGTAATAATCGATTGAATGAATTAACCAACTTTTAGGTAATGGTCTCACTCTCATGGACATACACCTACCCCTCTATAAAGTAAGCCAGTAGGTGCGAGGTACATATAAACCTCACTAGATACAATGTCGTTCTTAGGCGCCTGTGCGTTCTGTGAGCCACGACTACCACTAGACATAGATGTACGCCCTATTTGTACGGTAGTAGGCTCATTCAAGCCATACGAGGTTGTAGCGCCCGTTTCGTGAAAGTATTCTACTTGGGCAGCGACCGCTTTTTTGAATTGGTCTCGACGAAACTTAACATCATCGTCAATATTGTTATGCGCATAAAAATAGCGAGTAACGCCATCTACAACGTCGCTCGCTTTTCTGATTAATTTATCAAACTCTGATTCTTTCAACTCAGTAAAACCAAGATTTTCATATTCCGCATAGGTTAGATACATCTAATCACCCCTGATCTGGCACATTGATTGTCGCTGTGTCCGTCAGTCCGTTGGATGTTTTAGCAGTCAGTGTCGCTGTTCCAGATTTCATTGCTTTTCCTACTGCTTGCATGCCTTCTATACTCGCTCTAATGACCGATTCGTCCGAAGACTCGACGGTATAACTTTGATCTGCATCCACTGGAAGAATCGTCACATTAAAGAGTTTGGTTGTTCCGGGCTCCCATATATCAATAAAAGTATGTTCTTTTGGACTGATTTCTATTGATTCCGGCACCGTCTCATCTTCGGTAGCAGGTTCAGGGTCCTCTGGCTCAGGATCCGGTTCTGGCTCCGTTAACGTCAATACATGGGTATCAGTCTTATTGCCATCAACTGTCGTAACGGTGGTTGTGTAAGTTCCTGCTGGTACATCTGCATTCCAAGCGATCAATCCATTAGCATTAACCGACAACCCCTCTGTAGTTGGTGCAATGGCATAAGATACTTTTTTATTCGTTGCATTAGATGGTGCAACCGTAGCTGTTAATTGCCTTGTTCCTGCTGTTCCTGCTTCTGCGTTAGAATTTTTAGGCGATAACGTTACTCCTGTTACAGCAATCGGCAATGTTTTAAATGCGGGAATGTCCACTCTTTCAGACTCCCTGTCATCCTCCACTCTTACAGCTTGGTACTCTCCCGCAACAACATCTGTATTAGGATTGATACCTGTGATTGTCAGAGGGCTTTCACCCTCTACAACCACACTATCGCCTTTGTAGATTTTAAACATAAAAGCCCTCCTTATGTTAGATTAATGACTGCCCCGTCAGTCGTTGGCGTGACATTGTCAATGTTCGGGGTCGTTACTCCCCCGGCTGAACAACCTTGATAACAGCTTTCTTATTTGCCGGAAGAATAAACTCCCCTGCTTTACCAGCACCTTGGAATGCCACACCGTCAAAGTCCTCAGATTCGATTGTACGAGTTGTGTTGATACCAGTGAATTGTTTACCAACACCAGTGATAGATGTATAAGCAAGTTCACCTTCTTGGAATTTCGTTTCGGGTACTTCTTTGATTTGGAATCCTTTGAAACGAAGAATCCCATTTTCGTCAATGTTTGCGCCAGACTTTTTAGCACTTGTCGTGATTGGGTGGTCAACGATTGCGTTATACAATTCTGGTTTTACCCATGCCATTTTCAGTCCGACAGCTTCCATGTTTACGTAAGCGTTGGAAAGGTCATTAAATAGCTTTAATACAGTATCGTTGCTGATTTCAGCAAGTTCAAAAGCACGGTCTGCCACTTCTGAAATAAATTGACCTCCGTGATTGTCGAACATTTGAACTTTTGCTTGTGCTTGTAGTTCAGAACGGTCGGCAACTGTAGCAGCAAAGTCATTATTAACAGTGTGACGGTCAATACCTTCATGGAATACCCATTCCCATGTGTATGGCACATCAGTATCTTCATAGATAATTTCTTGGCGTGGGCCGAAACGAGTAGAATCACTTGTTCCAGTGCCGAATGCTACATTAGGATCCTTGTTGTATTCCGTGCCGATTACTACAGGGATATCACTAGTTTTGATAGAAAATGCTGTTTTATTGTTCGTTACACCGTCAAGAGCTTCAATGCCACCACCGAAAAACTCACGGAAATATGCTTGCTTTTGGTAAACAGCTCGCAATAACTCCTTAAATTGTTTTTGATAACTGCGTACATTTTGATTGTTGTTTTCTCCTGCCATTTTTACATTCCTCTTTTCTATTATTCATATTTTGCTAACTTGGCAGTAAATGGATCATCATTACCGCCGTTAGTCTGGTGTTGACCAGTAGTGAAGTTAGGCTTGGGATCGTTTGCTTCTTCTTGCTCAAATAAATATGGGTCAGACTCTTTTAAACCTTCTAACTGGCTATCTAGATTTAATAGCTTATCGCCATCCAATTTAATGGCTTCTAAATCCAGCAAAGCTTTTAAAGCCTTGGTATTACGGACGTTAGCGCTTGTTAAAGTCTTTTCTAACGTATGGTCAAACGCTTGTTGTTGAAGCTTTTCTTCGTATTCTGTTTTGGTTGTTTCGTTTTGTTGCTGTAACTCATCGATCTTCGCTTGAAGACCTTCCGCATCAACCTTTTTCAATTCCTCTAACTGCGTATCACGCTCTACAATTTGTTCTTTGAGGTTATCTCGTTCAGTCGTCACTGAATCCAATTCTTGTTTGGTAGAGTTAATAACCTTGCCATGCTCAGCCATGATCTTATCAATAGCATCATCTTCAAGACCTAATCCTTTTAAAAACTCTCTATTCATCGTTTCATTTCTCCCTTACATTGTTTTTACGTGGTCGAGTCCACGATAGGTTAGCCATTTCACGCATGACTGCGGTAGTTTAATGTCATTTCGGACAAAATAAAAAGCACCCTCGAAAGGATGCTTATAACGTTGTTTCAATTTCTTTTATCAATCGAATAGACTTGTTAATCTTTATTGATATTTATCGTCACCAGTCAGCACGTAAGTAATCATGTCAAACAACCATATGATCGGGGCAAACAATCCAATCAAAACCACTTTAAATAGCCTAAGACCCACCTTTAACCAGCACCCTTTCCCTATCATATTTTCTAGGTAAGTCGTGTTCAACTACAAACTCCCTTATCCTAGCCTGTCTGTTCCTTACAAGGCGTTTATACTTAAGTATGGTATCTTCATCCCCTATGGCCTTAGCTAGGTTTAGAGATTGCTTAGCGCTCCTTATCTGGCGTTCATAATATCTTTGTTTTTGGGATACCTTCCTTTTCTTAGTTACTTCATCTAAATCATATTGTGGTTGGTTATTCTCGTTCACTCCATCTATAAAGGGGAAGAATTGATGTCGGCAGTTAATTCCTCTGATTCCTCCAGGAGTTCCATAACCATAATCATAAATAGATGGATATTTTGGGTTACTTGATGGATTGCTCATAGAAGCCACTTTACCTTGTATCTCTGAACATATTTCTCTGGCATCCATTATGCTACTAACTAAAACGAGATCAACGCCATACTCTTTCATTCGTGACATTCTCAGTTCATTGTATGTTCTATTGGTTGTGGACCGAATAACAGTCCTAGCATAGTTTTCTAGATTCCAAGTATGCCCGCCTTTATCAATGAATGAGGTTTCAATACCTTTCTCACTCCATTTGATGACCGTTTCAGCTACCGCCTTATTCACTGTTGTGGTACCAGCTAAAACCCTTCCTGTGGTTTCCTCGACGATTTTACGATACATCCTAGTAGCCGTTCCCTCGCCATAATTGGTAGTGATCAACGTCTGATTAACAAAGTTGTCCAACTCTCTAAAGGTCTGCTGTACATAAGTTCCAAGAATTGCATCTATATGGCTAGGAGGTGGCAAGGTGGTGTAAACCCTACTCAATTCCTTATCCACTCCTGCAATAGTGCCATGGCCCACATCAGCAATAATCCTTTTAATTTCCTTCTCGGCTATTCCAGTAGCCTTAGAGAGTGCTGTAATCGTAGCTTGGTTAAACATCCTTAATTGTTGCATTTTATCAATCTGCCACTCTAATACGTAGTCTTTCCCGTGCTTAGGGTTTGTTTTAAGACGATTAGCAACCATTAGGAATATTTCTTCTTCGAGTGTTTGGTATATCTCCACTACAGGATTAGTGAATAAGTCCATGTTTTGTGGTGTGATCTTGGGTTTGTCGGCCAACTTTCTCACTTCTTTCGTACAGGTTAACGAGTTTTTCGGCAAACTGCGAAATCACAATGTTACCATCTTCCAGAACATCCTTTATTGGTGTTGTTAAAGACCTGTTCGCTCCGGTTTGTCTGTCTTTATATTCAATGTGCACCATTGGTGTTGATCCATCCATATAAAAATAAACTTCGCTTATATATTTCTTAGACATTTAATCACACCCTCGACTTTTAAAATCTTTGCGAATCAACCTATTTTCCTTGAAACAACAAGCCCACAAATAAAACTCTTTGATCAATACAGCGGGCAAGTATACGAGAATCAACACGAGAAGTCTAGCACCATCTATTGCCAAGTACATTAAAACAGCAGCTAAAAGTAATCCAAGGAATATTTCAATCAATCGAATCACTCCCTCGCCCCAAACATAGCACCCTCAGCCTTTAAATCATCTACTTCTGGCGCTTGCTGACGTTCTTCATCGTTCATTTCTTTTACCCATTGCTCAGCTGTCTCTTTAGGCACTTTGAAAATACGTTGAATGGCTTCTGTAGTAGGTATGAACTTGAATGTTTTAGCTTTTCCATAGAAATCAAGTAGTGCTGATCTATCTTGAAAAACTCCATCATCAAAATCAACACCGATATGCTCGAACGTTGGTATTTCGCCATCAAATAGTTGTTTACCATTAAACACAGTGGCTCTAGCTAGTTCCAACACAGATACAATCAAACCCTTGATGAATTGTTCAACCTCATATACATGATCGTTTCTGGTGCGGTAGGTTAAGTCATTCTCACTAACAACCTCAGTTGCTGTTTTCATGCTTCTACCGTCAAATGAAAATGTACCAACAGAAAGCTTTAGTTCCATTTCTAGTGTTCTAAGAGCCTGATTGATAGCTGATATATATTGCTCCGTTCGGATATCGTTAGTTACATCTTTAACAGGATCTTTGTTTTCCCCCATATAAATTGATTTAAAAACATTAACATCTGGATCGAATATTTCTTTAGGAGGATTTCCACTTTCATCTGGCATTACATTAATCATTGCATCAGACACAAACACCGTGCGTTGCCCCATTCTAATTTCCCACCAGAATTGATCGTATGTGTCATTGATCTTTTTAAGGGTAGATACCGCGTTATCACATATCCCTAAACCTAGTGGACTGTGTGGGTTTATGTTATTAAAACCAGAAGGCTTTAAATAATTGAATAGTGGCCTTGATAAACCGTTGATAGGTGTTTTTTTCTGTAAACCCTCATACTTTTCTAGATCGGTTAATGGCACTTCTTTACCAATCTTTCCTGGTTCGTATGATTTGTATAATTCATTCGTAATCACATATGAACTATTTCCTTCTTCATCTTTGCCCCATTCATGGAACTCCAGCAAGGTGTAATAAACGATCCGATCACCGTCATACTCAACTGTGATTGACTTCATTACGCCTTCGGAAATTCCATTACTATTACTTTTTAATGGGTAAAAGGCGTTAGCTAACGCCCAAGAGAACTCAATTTCTCCTGTTCCCATATCAACATAAGGTCTAACCGTCATACCACCAAGAGCAAGTGCTGGTTCTAAGTAATCAGCTAGGTTCTTTTTGAATTTGTTGTGTTCAAATACATGTTGAATAAACTCATGAGCCGATTTATAGGTGTTTTCTTTCTTTTTCTTTTCGTCCGCATCAGATACATTAATCTCACATTGCTCATTAAAGATCAAACCAGCTAAAACAGATGCACTCAGCTTCCTGAGGTTCAACGTCATATATTCACGTTCTCTCGTATTCCCAAGTGAGTTAACGTATTTTACCTTGGGATAATCTCCCTCATATTGCCTTAAATTGCGTTCGATCCTAGCTAATTCGTTTGGATCAATATTTATTTTCTTATGATCGTTAATTGTTTCTAAGGTCTTACCAGTCAAAGCGTAACCTCCTCTCTTGAATAGCCTCTTAACACGATCAACGAACTTCAAATAACCACCTCCTACACTTTCAATCTAAAGTCACGCGCATTCGATAGACATAGATATATAAATTGGTCGCATGTATGATCGTCTTCTTTAATGACCTCCGGATTGTCACTGTGTATCGTTTCTTCTTTCCAAGAGAACTTCTTATGCTCTTCGATGAATATCTCATTGCTATCTGCATGCTTCATTCCAATTGGATAAGGGTTTTTTAAATAATAAAAACGACCTTGCGCTAACAGGTCGGTAGGGTAGTCAATCATATCTACTTTCTTT
>RWZF01000051.1_pt1 | contig 20197 bp, 39 predicted proteins | sample 2187671 | NCBI WGS metagenome assembly RWZF01 (sample SAMN10531868, study PRJNA481165) | viral metagenome | isolation source: viral particles purified by filtration and ultracentrifugation from about... | host: Nasonia longicornis 2.1 | place: USA:Tennessee | collected 2011-04-01
AGATAGGGTGGCTATTTCTTTTTTATCTGACATGACTGTCTCCATAAATGAAAAAGCCACCAGCGGTTAACTGATGGCTATTTGGAATATTATTCTAACTGTTTGCGAGGTGAGTGATTAAACCCCCGTAAATTTTAAGACCTAAAACTATTCGCTAAATATAAAACTCTATCAATGCTACTCAATGAATAGCATTTGTAGAATTAAATAAAATCAATCTTTAAGTATCCTGATGAGAGAAAATACTGAAGTTATAAGCACGGCAGATAAAGTAAGAACTAACCAGTAATCCAAAGGAAGGTCAAACTTTATCCACATATACATGGCATCTGCTATATAGGTAATCATTGCTGCTGATATTAAAATAAAAAACAACAAAAAATGTTTATATGTAACCTTGGATTTTATTTGATGCCGAATCAGTACTACACAGGCAAATAGAACAAAAATAAAAACTAAAGTATCACGCATATATACTCTCAAATGAATAACAATTAAATACAGTATATATGCTACTAACTAGATTATCTTAAATTATCTTGCTCTTTCTGCCTCAATCTCTCGAATGGCTTTCTTATCTAAATTGCACTTTGCAATTGAATTCATCGCATCTACTAGCAACTGTGGCATATCTTTCCAGTCCATTTTTTCTGGGATATCAGGTTGCTCACAATCAGCGGTTAGATGTGGGGGCAATGGAACCGGCTGAACGGGAATCAATTTCTCTTTTGTAGCTCCGCAACTCACTAACAACATCATTGGGAACAGCAGTATTAGCGCACTCATTGTCTTTGAGTGCTGTTTTGATAACAGTCTTAACTTTGACATGTTCTGAGTCCTCAAATTGCTTTGCTTTGATGTTGTCGAGTGATGTTTGATAGTGAAGAGTAATTGCTGATTGAGTTACTCTGTTCAGTAGCTGACTTGTCGATAGTTTGCTGTTTAGCGATTTGTTTTCACTTGTTAGTTTCTGATTCTCAGTAATAGTCCAATTAAGGACACCGCCGAGGATCATCACACCAACTAATGTAAAAACTTGCATTTTCCAGTTCACAACAAGCTCCACGCTTTTTCGAACGTAGCCTCACTGTAGGGCTGATAACCCAACTCAACACTGACTATTGCCGTTGCTAATGCGATGCCTGTTTTCTTATCGCTAGTATTGATGTGATCATTGATTCCGACACCGATAGACGCAGCGGCACGATTAATATAACCGGAAGTATTGTTTTCAATGGGTGGGGCATATTTGTTAATAATTGCTGCTACAGAATTCAGTCCATATTTACGCTGGTAAGTTTGCAGTAACTTATAGATAGCTCGAATACCATACTCAGCAGTGACAAAGCGACAAAAGCGTTTTTCTATAGAAGGATCATGTGGTAGCTGGCCTTGCCATTTGTTAGCGGGGTTGTAGTCAATATTACCAGGGTTATTGTTACGCTCACCACGTGCGATTTTTCGTTGCTGATTATTCATATAGCCGCCTTAACGAAGAAAAGGCCGCTTAATAAGCAGCCAGAGTGATTTTAGTTTTTCGAAGAAATGACGGATAACAACAACTGACATGATGTTTCCACCCGCCGAGAAGATCACCAGAAACATAACACCGTTAAATAAGACATCCGATGGTGCTGACACTCGGTCACCAACGGTTGTTTCATAGACCTTGTAGATCCAGCAAATAAATAACGCTGTGCCCACAATAGAATCACGAAACTTTTTATAGCGACAAAGAAACACAGTGACTGCTGAGCCTGTCATAAACAGTATGTCAGTAGCACCGAGTGGATTCTGTTTACACCAGCTAATGATGTCATTACCAAATAAGAGAAGGTTTTCCATTAGGATCCCCCTTTATTACGCCAGTCTTTTATCGCTTGAGTGATGGTGCTGAAGTTCTTATCTATCGATGTCATGATCCGGCTAAATAGCTTTCTCAAATTATCCTTGTTTGCCATTAAGACGAGAACGGGGATCAGTAATGCTGAAATCGCAATCGCCGTTATCTTAGGGCTAATATCCCAATTCCATATCTGTGCAATAACATCTGATGCTTCTTTAGCGATTAATATCCCTGCACCAAGTGCAAGAATGAAATGTAAGATTTTTCGCCGGTTATTGTCTTTTGATGCAATAACGGAAGCTGAGGCGCCAATAATCGCCCCAAGAACTACACCATAGTCGGCACCCACGAGGAGACCGCCCATAGCGCCACCGCCAGCAGCACCGAGGGTGATACCTAATGATGTGCTCATTTGTGTTTCTCTTAGTTAATAGAAAGCCACCAGCAGGTAGCCGGATTTAGATTAATGAACTTAATGAATATTTGCGTTAAGTTAGAAGGTCAGCCCTGTGAATTTTACCGAAGGGATGGCTGATTAACTTCGGAGTAAGGTAAATAGATGAGTAACTACTCTGACCTATTTCAAATGATTAAAATGCGAGTGTGTAGAAACAACAAAGAGCCAGATACATTGTTGCAGCAAACAAACAATTACCGTGCAAATCAAGTTTGGCACCGTATTGAGCAAATATTTATTTTAGAGTGCCTGCTGGTTGAATATAGAAATGAGAATGGCTCTCTCTATTCGCCGCTAGAGAATGAAAAAGCATTGTATCACATGATTTTAAGTAAGACTCATTGGACTCTTAATGAAATAAGGAATCTATCTTTTAATGATTGCATGTTAGTGATTTCAGAGTATTTACGAAAAGAAAAAATACATCCAGACGCTCAAAAATTTTTAGATGGCATGAGGTTACCAACTAAAGCTTATCCTCTTGATGACTTTTCAGAAATGGATTGGGCACCCAAGGAAGATTCAGTTTTCCTTCAAAAGGAAAGTTAAATATAACGGTGAGTTCACTCTCAATGCTTTCAAGCTGCTCAAGTAGAGTGGCTTTTTCTTTTAGAAGCTTATTGTATCGTGCAACAAATAAACTTTGCTGTAACAACCAATCTTCTAGCTCCAAGCTATTGAGGCTATTATTAACAAAGTAAGGAGCTTCATTTTGATTACTCATAACTACCTCTCTTAAATAGAAAAAGGCCACGCAATGCGCAGCCCTTGGAATATTTTGTTGTTCAAAATAGTGTTGTGGGGGCATACACTCTCAGCGTATGCATTCAGGTTCTCCATGGCGTGTGTGCTTCTATTCTGATAAGTACAGATAACCCATGCGAGTTAGCCAATCAGACTTGGCGTTCTCCACAATGAAAACCCTACTCGCTTTAATGCCGCTATGTGCAAGATAGAAGCTAGCAAATAGAGTTTTCATTATAAAGACGCTTACAAAAAGGTATTCTTATTCCTTCGGTTTTAATCTTTCGGAATTTGCAAAGTACAATGCAATAACTAATATCAGTATGGTAACCGAGTATATAATAAACAATTGAGGACTATTGTGCTCAACAACAATAAGCCGAATTACCGCTGTAATCGCAATGTAGATAAAATATTGCAACGGAAAATGATAATCAGATTGAAAATACTTGATAATTAAGGCAATAAACTCAAAATATAAAAAATAAATGATAAGCCCATCAATTAGGGAATAAATTGAAGAGGAATTACTAACTGCGAATAAAAGTGTAGCCAATACTACGGTTTCTTTGATTAAAAAGATAATTAATATAACGGCGAGTAGAAGCAATGCAGCACTGCTAACCCATTGCAACACTCGACTAATCAACCTCGATTGACTTAATCCAGACACGATACCCCTCTCAGGAGTTTAACCTTTATACATAGTTAGTGGGGGCCATTGAATATACAATGGTCCGCCATCGAGGCATCGAACCTCGACTCTTAACCTTAATAAGGCTAAATACTCTTCCGGTTAAGTTAATGGCGGAGAAGGCTTATTTAAGCCAGTTTAGTATTGCAAAAGCCATTAAGGACATAATAGCAATAAAAAGAATATTCTGGGTGTAACTAATTATTCGGTCGTAAATAACAAGCCAATTCATAGTTTACTCCTTGGGATGTTTCTATTAAAAATTCGCTTCTACTTTTAAAATAAAATGTTGCAAATATAAAACGCCTAGAAGACACATCTTTATATATAACAAAACCTCGACATTGCGAGGTTTAAAATACTAGATAGCGCGAGCGTTCATTATATTTTTACAAAATATACATGTGGCGCCATGTGGATTGCTAACCGAAATATCAAACTGAGATGTCCGATACTGAGATCCGTTACAACATGGGCACTTGTAATAGAAACGAATTTTTATAATGTTTTTAAAGCGCCACTACGTTAGCTGCTGCTGGGCCTTTTGCGCCATTCTCTAATGAGAAGCTTACTTTTTGCCCATCATATAAAGTTTTAAAATCATCACTTTGGATAGCTGAAAAATGCACAAAAACATCTTTGCTTCCGTCCTCAGGAGCGATGAAACCAAAACCTTTAGATTCGTTAAACCATTTTACTGAACCAGTCATTGAATTAGACATAGAATTTCCTTTAATTTTTAAGTTTGCCATAAGGCATGGGTAAGGTTTGTTTTTTATTTTTACTTATGGGAATTAATTAGAAGGAATTCGCAATGAAGAGGTATCTTAGATAACACTAAATGGTGAACAACTTTAAACTGACTAGCATAAATAGGCCTGTACTTCCAAACCGATGAATTCATTAAGCCACATATCCTAAGAGATAGCAAATTTTATTTTCTAGCTTACTTTATAACCACACATGTAACTCTCACCAAACGTAACAGCAAGTCTTATGTTTATTTCGGGCATAAAAAAACCCCGCATTGCGAGGTCTTGAGTTTTCTTAATGTGACTAGGTATAGAATGTCCATTATTAGAAGATAATAAGCCAATTTCGGACAAAATTCAACTGTAAGCTTCCCTAGCATTTACTCGATTGAAATAATGAAGAATACACATTAGCGCCATTCATAACCCCATAGAATAAAACGAACCAGATAAATACAAAAAAGAAAATAAAAAAGATAATATTTATCATTTTGTTCAAACAGCTTCGCTTACCAAATTCAGAAAAACAATCATGTATTATAGTGAATGTTACAACGAGCAAGACAGCCACGGATGATATTGTTAATGCTCTATACTGCCAAGATTGTTTGGTATATTCATCTTCAGCAACAAACATAAATAGTGATAATATTGTCAACACCATTACTGTCGGAGAGATTAACGACATTATTTTTCGAAAATAATCTAAAGATATTGCTACATTAAACTTTTCCTTCATTACATTTCACCCTAAAAATATGTTTAAATTAATACCATTGAAAACTTAGAACAAATTTTAGGGTTGTCCAGTTTTTAATTAGATATTACTACTTTGTTACTTTACTAAACGCTTGCTCCGCTACACTTTCTTCAATAAAACACTTACTTGTTAATTTTTCATAGAACGGCTTCCAATTTCTACGCCATGTTCTTTCGTTAAGGTCAGGTACTAAATGCCTTATTGCATTATATGCCACAGAAGACGGCACACGGCTGAAACCTCTACCTGCACAACGAGGGCAATCTTTATAAACTGGCGCCCCTTGTAACTCAGTTTGTTCTTCATCTAAGACCTTTCCCCGCCCTTTGCAGCGACAACGGTGTGCTATTTGCCCTTTTCCGTTACAGTCCTGACATAGCTCACCAACTAGCTCCTCTCTGATATTTGGATCAATAATCGTTTCACCTTCAAAAGTGGTGATACCGGGATGTTTGACAACATCTTTCATTTTGTAGATCAACCCTTTTCCTCTGCATGCTGAACACTGACAAACCGACCCTGCTGAACGTGCATAATCTTCAAATGCCATCTTGGCCAGAACAATTAAGCAATACCCTAATTTCTTACCCGCCGCTTTGCGAACTAATTTAGGCGTTACTTTAAGTGCATATTGGGTCAAGGCTTCCACGGTCGAAAATTTATCTTCTTCGCTGACGTCATTTTTAGCCAGAAAAGCCGTCATACCAAACTTAGCTTGTGATTCAGTCATCCCCATAGCTGCCATGATATCCGTTCCCGTTATTCGGTCAGGGGAAGTACAACCTGCTACGTTACCAAACGTAGGTGACTTAGGGTGAAAGTTTTTCAGTGCATTTTCGAGTTTCATTAAGCCGCCTCTCTCTGTTTCCGAATAAAAACACGTTCCCTTGCCTCACAACCTTGAATGAGCAAATCATTAAAATCGTTTAGGTCAGGCCATCTCACGCTAACTTTTTCAATATCATTGTTAGCCACTAGGTTTTTTCTGGCGCATTCATAAGCTGCCGCCTCACCCGTTGCACTCCAATCGTTATCAGCGAAAACAATCAGGTGCTTAACACCCTTTGGTGCAACAAACTTCGCCATATGGCCCGCGTTCATTGTTGACCAAGTATTGACGCCATAGATTTGCTTACAGGAAAGTGCAGTTTCGATCCCTTCAGCAATTCCCAACGTTGAAGCTACGGGGAACATACGAATAGCGACGGAACTTGCATACTCTAAGTAGTTATCCTCCTGTAGCGCATCCATTCGTTTGACCAGAGATAGCCGCGCTTTTTTATCGCCTTCTAAATACGTCCTATGCAGGTAACAAAGCTGCCCTTTTGAGTCTGTTGCAAGCGACCATATCGCTTGAAAGCTGTTAGGGTTATGTTTTACGGGTTGCTTATCACAAAATTTAACCTGCTCACTCGGCAGCTCATAGATACCGCGATTGTGTAGATATTTCGCCGCTGAGGTGTCTTTCAGTGATTTTAGGTTTGAATAGCACTTAATGACCCGATCCCTAAATTCTGCAATTGAGGTATCTTTAGCTTGTGGTTTAGGTGCTATATTTTCTCGGTGATTACCAAGAAGCATATCCACTTCATCAGCCAGAACTTTAAAACTCTTACCTTGTGTTTTTTCCAGCAACTGAAAACCTGTTCCCGAATCACAGGTGCAAATCCATGTGCCTAGCCCATTTTTATCATCAATACGAAACTTGCCTTTTCTCTCACATAATGGACACTTGCCTTTAAAGTGTTTGCGCCCAGTTATAGGGGGTAGCCCATAGTGCGCAAATATTTTTGCCCATTGTCCTTTTGCGGCATCAATTGTATTCAAAGTAATGCTCCTTGCTGTGGTGTGTTATTTTTTAACTGACCTTTAATACGAGCGAACTGCTCTTTTGCTTTTTGCTGACCTTTTACGAAACGGATCCGCTTATGTTTAATGAAATTACTGACCTCTGGTGTAATCTCTTGAGGGGTGCTGTGTAGCCCATAGGGGAATACACCGAACTTCTCTTTAAATGTGTGACCTACCCACCCATCACTAATCGGCTTGCCTTCAACCGCTCTGACGTTTTGGTAATATTTAAGTTGGGAATAGAAACTTTGCTTTTCTTGCTGGGTGTAAACTTTTTCGGTTTTACCTAATTTTTTGATATTGCGTGTCGTATCGACTTCTACGTCTTCCCCTGCGAGTGGCTTAAATCCACATTTAGGGCAACCGTAAACACCGGCTGGCTTCATGTAGTGGCATGAGGTGCATTCTTTCGGTTTCTTTTCGCGCTTTTCCTGCTCACGAAAACTATTAGCCTCTTTCATGCCGTCATTTTTGCTAGGCAGTTCGTCATATTCGATATCATCAGGAAAGCCTAAGCGATGGACAGAACCGGAATGATCAAAGATGAGTGCAGCGCGTTTTTTTACTTTGGGGACATTAATTACAATATCTGCTGGTACAGTTTCATTGGAGACAATAATTGTATCCCCGTTAGGTACATGGCGAGCCATGATGATGCCCCTCACATGCTCGACGTCTTCTTCGCAACTCACTTTAAATAAAACTTTAAACATGTTTCCAGGTCTCACCTTTTTTAATCCAACTAATAGTTGATTTCGCTACACCGAATTCCGCAGCAAGGTCTCGGCAAAGCCCTTTGTATGGCTTTTTAAGTCGATTTCGGATATCGGCAACATTAGCAGCTGTTAACTTTGCAGTGCTAACATCCTCACCACATGGCATGTTTCGGACTAATACATCTCCGGCGTGTTGTCTATTTTCAAGATTTGTAACCCATTCCAAATTATCGAAATGATTGTCTGATTTGATACCGTTAATGTGGTTAACTTGAGGTTTATTATCTGGATTGGGTATCCATGCTAAGGCGACTAAACGATGAACCTGATACCAGCGATTACGGATATAAACATGTTTGTACTTACCGTAAGGACCTAATTCAGACTTCGCATCTTTACCGCGATTTGTTGACTGCTCACAAATGCGCTCTTTACGAGTTGAGTAGGACTTATTTTTCTTATTCCAGTGTCGGTAGCTCCCGATTTTCACCACATTCCCGCAACGTGACACAAAAACGATAGCTTCTGTGGTTTCTGGCATATCATCGCTACGCCATGAAAAAACAGGCTTAAATTCCATAGTTACTTGCCCTCGCTATTAATAGCCGTTAGCAGACTGGCTCTCTTGGACAGATACTCATCGTATAGAGAGGTGTAATTGTCTACAGGTCTTAATGCGCGCCCTAACGCCTGAACCCAGCGGATTTCTGATTTAGTAGGTCGGGCGTAAATGATGCAGCGAACATCACTATCAAAACCTGCGACAAGCGTTCCGACATTAACAATGATCTTGGTTGCACCCTGTTCGAAACGATGAATAATGACTCGGCGCTCATCATGTGGCGTATCAGCTGTAATGACTTCTGCATTTACCCCGGAGCGATTGAAAGCAACGGTGACATAATTTGCATGGCTGACTGTGACGCAAAAACAGATCGTTGGTAGGTTTTCACCATTAGCCAACCAGTTATCGACCACATCGCCAACCAAATCCGCACCCGACATAATTTCAGCGATCTCAGCCTCTTTATAATCACTACCGAATTCCTCACTACGAACTGATTTCACTTTTGATAAATCTGGTTTTGTCGGCGCGTAAAATTCGTATTTACTTAGATCCCCACGCTGAATAAGCTCCTTCATCGTTGTGGGTTTAATCAGCCTTTCGTAATACTCACCAAGAAACGGGGAAAACGGCGTTCCCGACAGCCCGATTACTTTGAGGTCAGTATCGCGAATGACTTCGAGTATTTTCTTGCGGCGTAAATGGGCCTCGTCGATTATGAGTAAATCAATGTTGTCAGGAAACTCACGGCGAATAACCGTATCTGCTGAGGCAATTTGGATTAATTTTGTTGGGTCATAATTGGGATGATTGGCCCAAACAAATCCGATTTCTTCCAGTGGTATGCCATACTCTTGAAAACGCTCTGCTGTTTGGGCAATCAGATTTGTGTATGGCGCACAAAACATGACTCGCATATTGCGCTTGATATAACCGTTTGTGATAAATGCGGCTAACCCTGTTTTACCACTCCCTGTTGGGCTATAAATCATAAACGTGCGGTTTTGCTTCCAGTTTTGACGCAACATAGCTAAACCGCGTTCCTGTGCAAAATTTGGTGTAATGTTTAACATCCGTTCCTCACTTGAATAATTTACCCTGCCAAGGACGAAGCCTTTGGAAGATTTATCATTTAGCCATCTAAACGGCTATTGGGATTTATAACCCCTATAGAGATCTATATTTAAGATCTAACTCCTTCCTTGGCAGTGCCTTCCCTAACACCCCTTTCAAAGATCACCCCCCTTACCCCCCTAGAAAGTTTTCCCCTCTTCCCCAAAAAACAGTCTAGATGGCTAAACGTCTTAACCTCTGAATACTCCCTTGATGAAATTACTGACCAACCAACAACGGCGCTGAGGTATAACCTTGCATTGCCTTCGAATAACGTCTCACGTACTGCCTTAGCCTTGAGTTCGCTTCATGTCTCGCTTTGTTAACCTTGCGGTATGAAACTGGCTCTAACCCCCAATGCTGCTGATACACTTCTGAATAAGCCACTAGCGCCCTATTTCTCGCACTCGGTGACAGTTGCAATAACATTTCCTGAATCCACTTAGCGTCATCAGGAAAATAATGCTTAGGCATCGGTATGTTGTGTGTCTGGTGCATTTATTAACCGTTCATGTGTATATGGGATGTTTGGATCGTAGTGACACAAGATCGCTACATCCTCAGGAACTCCACGCCATTTCCACTTACCAACACCTTGACTGCCGCGAGCTTTGCCCTTTAAAGGAAATGCCTTACCAATCGCAGCATTTGTTTTATAAATGCCTTTTAATGTTTCATATAAACTCATTAAAGCACCTCAATGTAACTATAGTATCATTTAAATTTATCAGATAGAATCCAAAGTATCAAATTTTAATGCTACTTTAGTATCAATCGAAATTATAGGGGTTATAGCATGAACACTCTGGCCGAAAGATTAATCATGACCCGCACAGAGCTAGGATTAACACAACAGGAACTAGCGGACAGGGCGGGGGTAACAAGAGTTGCAATAAGCAAAGCCGAGCAAGGGCTAACTAAAACATTCAATGGTGATACTCTATTTGATATAGCAAAGGCATTAGACGTTGACCCTTACTGGCTGCAGCTTGGTAATACCAAGGCAGAAAAAAGAAGTTTTTATGAAGCAGTTCAGCGTAAAAAAAAGCTGACAGACGCATCTGAAAAACTAGCCAAGACCACTCAGCTATCAATTCTCGATAAGGGTAGTAATGATAGCGAACTAACTGACTGCAACATAAGCCCGTACAAACAACCTGAATTCAAGTATCGATACCCCAAAATTAACTGGGTTCAAGCTGGGGCGTTCGCTCGCTGTGGTGATGACTATAACCAATTTGAGATTGAGAACTGGTACGATTCAATTAAATATGCAGGGGAGAAAGGTTACTGGCTTGAGGTTAAAGGAGACTCCATGTCATCACCTATAGGAGTAACTTTTCCTGAGGGCATGATCATTTTGGTAAATCCAGAAAAGGATCCATACACTAACGGATATGTCGTTGCTGAAATAAAAAATACTCATGAGGCAACCTTCAAAAAATTAATCTCAGAAATGGGTAAGAGCTATTTAAAACCATTAAATCCAAGCTATCCACTAATAGAAATGACCGATGATATAAATATTATTGGGGTGGTTGTTGATGCAAAATGGGATATATTTTAATTAGTTACAATATATAGCCGGGTAATTCCGGCTTTTTTTCACCCCAAATAGACACCAAAGTATCAAAAAACATTTGACACACCATGATACTATAGTTACATTGAACTCATTGAAACCAAAGTATCAGGGGAACGATATGATTAATGTAATTGATGAAGCATTAGACGGTTGCCAGAGGGCGTTATTAATTTTGAATGCCTATGAGATTCAAAAAGAATCTGGCGTGCTAACCGCCAATGATGAAGCCCTTTCAATTCGAATGATTGTTGAAAACCTAAGTGGGGCTATTGATAAACTTAAAATTTCAGAACCACGCACTGAATACATTGTATCAAAAATCGAATCCACCACCCAAACATCATTCGCCGCACGTCTGCGTTTGGCTCTTGCGCACTCTGGAATGACACAGGCGGATTTAGCAAAACAGATTGGTGTATCACAAGGAACGATTAGCTCATATATCACAGGAAAGGTTAAAGAGGCTGGTATTGCTCGCGCTAGATTGATGGCACAAGCATTAAGAGTGAGTGCTTTATGGTTAATCTATGGCGAAGGTGAAATGTTACTAGCACCTAATTTTTCAAACCATAGTGACGAGGTTTAAAAAATGCCGACTATACATTATGCGTCAAATGCCGATGTACTTAAACCTGATATCCGTACAGGTCTATTTAAGTTCTGCTTCTTTGCTGTAAAGCGTAGTGATCTGACTGACAAAGGTTGCCGCAAGGATGTTTACGCAACGGATTTGAAATCAGCGAAGTTACAACTTGTTCGTGATTATGTTTTATCACTGGCATCACAAATACCAGCAGGAGCCGTGACATGTCACACGAAATTGAATTAAGTGTTGCCGCAAAAAAAAGCGCTCAATTGAATGCGATACTGTTTCAACTCAATAGCCAATTTGTAGGGGATCCAGTAGTGGATAGTTTAATTGAGTTGGCTTACGAACTATCAAACCCTGTGGCAGGTTGGTTAATTGAAGAAAATGCACAACGGGATAATGACATGAATAAAACGCCCCCCCCAAGTACAAGTTAGTGAATGTATGGATGTATTTAACCGAGTGAAAGCGTTTTTAATTGCTGCTCAATATCTAAATAGAGACAACAGCGAAAAACATATTGCCAGTCAATTAATCGCTCAATGTGAAGCTGAGATTGATGATATTTTGGAGAAAGAATAGTGAATGACAATATTCAATTAAGAGATGCAGCTAACACTGAATTAACCTACGCAAAGGCCGCTATTAATTTGATTTTAGATTCAGGATTTATTGATAATGAAAACGTCCTAAATACTTTGGCTTTAGCCTTATTATCAATGATTCGCGCCCATGAGTCATTAATTAAAATTAATCTTGGGAAGTAAAAATGAAAACTAGCGATACGATAAAAATAAAAGATTTTAAAAACTACTCAATCGAGCAACTTAGAGGGATTTCTATTAATAACGAAATGACATCAGAAGCATTAATTGAAGGTGTCGGAGCAATTGGCACCTTATTGTTTGACTCTTCATGTAGTGACAATGACCCTTTATCAAAAGACGTTCTATGTAAAATAGGTTTATTGATTCAAGAGTCAATCATTATTGCTAAAGCATTAGATGATAATGTTTATTATTCTAGTGAGGAAATTAAACGGCGTTCTGCCCCCCCCCAATCAAAATAGTAAGTTATCAGAAAATAAGTTACATGGTGCTATTGGGGATATTAATAATGTCGAGCTTTCTCTACATCAACTTAAAAGTGACATATACGAAAATGAACCAGATACCCCAACGCTATATGCACAATTAGATTTAATGGCAAATACATTAAGTAAAACACTCAATGATTTAGAGACTCTTATTAAGGAAATTTAAAATGACAAACAAAGCAAAGCCTATAGAAATAACGACAGGTCACGATATTCAGGTTATTACTCGTGAGGTTTATTTTGTTCAACCTTGCAATAAAAGCTATTTCACAGAAGATGCCGCCATTAATAAATATGCTCATCTTCTTGCTAGTGATGAATTCAGTAAGCTAGGCAAGCCAACTAACGAACCAGACATTAAAACACAGTTGCCTGATGGTACTCCGGCCTTTAAGCGCGGTGCCATGCTGCCAGAGTATATCGATAGACAGGCTGAAATATATCGATATTTAAAACAAAAGCTTAAAAAAGAAAAACATATTTTACAGTTAGAAAAGGAATGGCAAAAAGCAAACACCAAATTAGAAGAAGCAAGGGAAGATGTAGTAATAAAATACAGTAGACTGCAAGAAGCAATAACCAATAAATAATTAAATAACTAAATTAAATTTAAATCAGCGTCAACGCTGAGGGAATCCCTTTATCTAAACTTAGGAGTAATTAAATGGAATATAAACTATTAATAGGCAAAAGGAGAATGACTTACATCAACTGTCTATTAGATTACTTTAAACATGAAGGTAAAAAGCCCCAATTTAAAGCAGTCGTTAACAATGAAGAAGTCATAATCACATTAACTAACGAAAACCTTAATAATTTCTTTCGTGATGTATATGAGGAGTTGGATTGCAAGCAGCGCTGTAAGTATTCAGACAAGGATATATACGATACTTACGCATTACTTTATACGAAATACGGAAACATAACCGAATTAGGAAAATTATTAATCAATGTAATTACAAAATATATGCCTGCTTATTTAAATGGGGAGCCGTATGTATATGACGAGATTTGACCAATTAATGAATGAAGGGAAAGAGCTAGAAGCAAAGAAACTATATCGACGTGCTGCAGATAAATACAACCAAGCCTTTTCTATTTCAATCCCCGGCAGTTCTGATGGTTTGAGTTATCAAGAAAAGGAAAGCAAGACGGCAGCAGATAGATGTTTATCTAAGGCAAAAGTTAAAGTGACGGAGAGTTATTTATGAGCAAAAGAAAACGCAGTAGAACTCAACAGGGAGTTGCAGGCATGACCATTGCCCAAGGGCTTAGTTTAGAAAGAAATGAAGTTAAAGATTATACCAATGTCTGCAAACACCTATCCCAATTTGAAAGAAACGGTGATGACATTCGAATGCCACTAAATAGACAACAGCGCCGATTAGCCAAAAAGCTAAAAATTGATATTAAGGAAGTTTAATTATGAGCGAACTAATCACCATTGATGCCAACTCATTACCTGTTATTGAATGGAGAGGCGTCCGAGTTGTCACTACAGAAACATTAGCGGCGGGTTATAGCGCTAGTGCTAAAAACATTCAAGACAACCTATTAAACAATAAATCACGTTTTATTGATGGAGTTCATTACTTCAAGCTTGAAGGGCGTGAATTACAGGCATTCAAGAACTGCCCCGATAACATCGGGTCAGTTAACAAGCATACTAGAAATCTGATTTTATGGACCGAAAAAGGCGCGGCCCGTATGTCAAAAATCGTCGATACCGACGAATCCTGGTCTTTCTTTGAAAAAATGGAAGATGCTTATTTTCGCCCAATTCAAGTTGTCCAAGCCGACCCTACAGCAATGGGGCTGCCTAATTTCTTAGACCCTGTTTCATCAGCCTTAGCATGGGCGGAAGCTAAAAAAGAAAGCGACCTGCTCACTATCAAGCTGAAAGAAGCAAAGCGCACTAAATCACAAATCAGTCGCAGCCGTGAGGCCTCTGCACTCGGTAAATTAAGCGCTGTCACTCGCCAAAATCGCCAATTGTCTGAGCGCCTAGGTGAGAGCGTAAAGCACGCAACTATTACCGCAGTACAGAATGTAACAGGCGTCAAGCACAACCCTTATCCAATGCGTAAGTGGTGTAAAGAGCGAGCACTTGAGGTTGAAACCGTGCCCGACCCTCGGTTCGGTAGTGTTAAATCATGGCCAGCAGAGGCTTGGTTAGAAGTGCACGGCGTCGATCTAAAAAAATTATTCGGTTCAAAGTAAGGGGATAAAAATGGAAATGACAAGCTATCAAGTGACTTATTTAGGTGATTACCCTTGCGGACACCGTCACACATTATCGATGGAAATTGAAGCGTTAGGCGTTGCTGACGCCATCGAAAAATCAAAAGAAATTCTTAGTGATAGCGATATCAAATCAACTAACCACACCCTTTATTCAGTAGTTCCAGTTGGTTTTGGTATGAGTTCTTTAGCAGAAATTAACTTATGCCCACCAAGAGACCAAATTAAGCTACTTCCCTGCCCATTCTGCGGCAATGACGAGGTTGAACTGAATTATTCCAATTGGGATGGTGAGGATATGTTTGTGATCCATTGCGATTGCTGCGGTGCCAAACAACCCGAAGATTATCTAGATACTGCCGTTCGCATCTGGAATCAACGTGAAGTATTGCCAACAACGGAGGTTAAATAATGGCTTATTTTACTGACACAGGTAATGGTGTTATTGCCGACGATGGCACTTTGATTACCTATTCTGATGCAGTTAATGCGCTTGAATGTGGTCAATACGACGAAGAACTCCTGAAAGGCTTGCATTTGGCGGCTGCCGTGATGGGCAAATTAGCCGATGAACCAGACACACTGACACCAGAACAAAGAGTTTCAGTTTGGCGCTGGGTAGTAGTGGCTTGCTTTATCCGAGAACAACAGGAAAAAAATGGCACGATTAAAGTGCCAAATGGTAACGGCGGTTTTGATTTGGCAACCATCTATAGCAACGGTAAATCGTCACTAAGTATTTACCCTGCTCCTCTACGCCTTGCACTAAGTGAAAATCTAGAACGGATCATGGTTGAAACGTTCGGGAAAGCACTATGGGCTGATTTTACTGTTCGAATGTATGTCGATTTTCTTGATATCTCACTTGAATGTGGACCTCGCCTATCAGCCAAAGGACGCGAAGGTCTTTGCATTCTTCACGATGATTATATCCGTGCACTGCAATCAGAGGGGATTTTCCCTGCAATGCCAACGATGCACTAAGGATGGTGAACAATGATTATCCAAACACATTTATTACGAGCAGCTTTGGTTTGTGTTGCTAAAAATGACCCTCGTTATTACTTGCAAGGTGTTCACATTAACAGTAAGCACATTGAGGCTACTAACGGCCATGTTGCCTTGCGTATGGAGCATGGAATTAAAACTCGCAAAAATGTAATCCTTGAGTTTAGAGGGAAGATCCCCGCCAAAGCGGAAACAACTGAAATTGTCTTTGCAAAGGAGCCTTACGCTGTACATCGTGACTCCAAAGGAGTAAGAGTCGGATTTACTGCAATTGTTTCGCACAGCGATGCAAGATTTCCAGATTTAAATAGAGTGATCCCCACTAAATTTGAAATGTGCACGCCTTATTTTCAGGCTGCTTACTTGGCTTACCCAGAAAAGATGTTTGGTACAGGTGGGCGGCACTGGCTTAATACGGTGTCATTTCATCCTTCAAGTATGACTGGAGGGTGCTTGATTAGGTTTAGTGACTGGGTTGACGAAAAGTATGGCAAACCACAGTTCGTTGTTATGCCGTGTCGGGAATGAGGTGAGTTATGAAAATTGAATATGTCACCAGCAAAACAGGCAACACAGCCAAAGTAGTGATTCTGTCTTTCATTACCGAGCGCCGAAAACTGAATCGCATTATCGACACAGTAAAACTATGGACACCAGTTCAAGAATCATCAACAGGTTTCTTTTTTCGAGTGACGACGATTTACGGCAAAGCAAGCCACGTTTTAAGAGCATACAAAATCATTTGTTCGGAGGAAAGCAAGTGATTGAACAAGATACCACTGAACATGAAATGGTTGATTACGATGATGTGATAGTTCGAGTCACTCACTATGTGGATGATGGTAGGGATCACACGGCTCGAATTATTCACTGGTCCAGACAACGCTGTTATATCAGGATGGGTGTATGCCCTCCTCTACCACCAGCACCACAAGTTAGCGAACCGAAATTAATCCCGATCACCAAAAAGAAAAAACGCGCAAGGAAGGTGAATGATGAGCAATAACCCTTTAATTATCGATGCGCTTGAAGAAGTAGGTCCATGTGATATCGATACGCTTGCTTTGCATATGGATCAAAGCGCCCAAGTTGTTAATGCAATGATTACCAATCAAATGCGAAAAGGTGCGGTAAAACTGGTTAATGGTATGTATCAACTTACTAACCAGCCAGAACCAAAAACAAATAAGAGCCCTATTGCTTCAAAATTTTCATGTCAGGCTAGCGATGAGCGCCCTAAGATTGAAATCTTAAGAGAGGTTTTACAGCAAAGCACGCATGCTATGACGGCTGCAGAGCTAGCTAAAGCAACAGGGGATTCGGCTAATAACATTGGAGGGCGTTTAAAAACTGATATCAAAAATGGAAATGTGATTAGCTTAGTTAAAAACGGCTTAAAAGTTTATCAGTGGGTTGACGCTAAAGAGGAGAAATCACCTCTTTTAGAAAATACCTCCGACAACCAATTGATATCACTTAATTCTGTCACAAAGCCAGAATTTAAAGGTGAGAAAAATCACCTTACACCAGAGCAGCACGCCTCCGTTTCAAACGGAACCCTGAACGTACCAAACAGCAAGCAATTACGTGCCGAACTGGTGAAAATTGATGATGAGCTGATTCAGATAAACAGCCGCATGAGCGAATTAACAAAAGTGCGTCAATACAAAAGTGAAATGTATGAGTTAGTCGTGAGGCTTGAGGGGTTAATGGAGGTGGGTAATGATGGGTAAATTTAGGCTTTTCTTCATCTACTTAATCGCTTTTGTATGCACTGTCGTCATCGGCATGGAAACTGGTATGCCTAAGCCAGCGGTTTATGCGCTGGGCCTTTGGACTGGCTTCATAGCAAGCCTTCTAATTGAAGAGGTCTGATATGAGTGAAATTAAAGATACCCGAAACTGGAAGTGTTTCTTTGGTATGCATCAGTGGGTAGCTATTAGCAAAAATCCTTTTAAGGAAAACTATGGTGGTGGTGACTTCAGTGAAGGAACGCTCTATCACCTTCAATGCGTTCATTGCGGAAAAATTCAAGGTAAGAAGGTGATGCTATGACAACGCTTGATTTTAACCTCGTCAGTATCATTAAAAATGCAGGTGGGGATCCGAGTGATGTAACTGAGGCTGTTTGGAATGCTGGCTATCAGAAAATGGATTTTACTACAGAGGAAATCATTCAAATGACGACTGAGCGAGTTGTTGAATGCCTAGATTTAAGTGTTCCAGTAGAAGCGTGGCCAACAACCGTCAAAGACCTCAGCATGTGGGATCTAAATGACATTATTTTTGAAGCCTTAGATATAGCAACACCTGCGGAGATAGCGGCAGAAATATTGAAGAACGGGTATAGGAGGAAATGATGTTATATGAATGCTTACCCATTTCTGCCTACTGCAATTTGTACGGAGAAACGCCAGAAGCCATTAACAAACGCTTACAACGGCAACATTGGATCGAAGGTGTGCATGTCTTAAAAGTGGAAGGCTCAAAAGAACGATGGATAGATATTGCTGAGGTAAATAAATGGGCTCGCAAAAACAAACTGAATACTCACTACCAAGAGGGGTGACTATTCGCAACAATAAAACCAAGCAAACTATTATTATCACATTTACTTACAAAGGGGTTCTCTGTAGAGAGCCCTTATCTAGGCTAACTGTTGATAATAAAAATATTAAATATGCCGAAAGATTGCTTGCAGAAATTCAAAATAATATAGAGAGAGCAACTTTTAATTATGCAAAATATTTCCCTGATTCTAAAAAACTTCAATTATTTGGACTTAGCAATAAAGTAAAAAACATTATTGATTATCTGGATGAATATATTGTTATTTGCGAAACAAGAGGCCTATCACCATCTACTATCGGTGGTTATAAAAAATGTAAAAATGCACTAGCAGATCTACATAAATTGCAAGTGACATCATTAACACCTGCAATAATAAAAGGCTGGATACAAAAGCAAACAACATCATTAAAAACAATACGTAACCAGCTTTCGTTTTTACGTAGTGCACTAGATGAAGCCATTACTGATGGTGTTACATCGATTAATCCAGTTAGCTTAGTTTCAGCATCACGATATCAATCAAAAAGTAGTTCAACAGAAAGTAGCTATATTGTTGATCCGCTATCACCAAAAGAAGTCTCTGCTCTACTTCTTGCTGCTAAATATGAACAATGGCGAAACTTGTTTAGATTCGCAATTAATACTGGATTAAGAAGCTCTGAATTATGTGCATTGAGGTGGAGTGATATCGATTTTATTGAGAACACTGCTCACGTCCAATCAGCGAGCGTTGCTGGAGTTATTAAAGAAACAAAAACAAAGGCAGGAACGCGAAAGGTTGAATTGAACGATGAAGCAATGAAGGCCATAAATGAACAAAGACAGTTTACATTTATGAAAGATGGTGTGATTTTTGAGGATCCTAAAACAAATGCTGCTTGGGCAAATGCTGATGCGATTAGAAAAAAAGCATGGGTTCCAATACTAAAAAAAGCAGGTATTAGATATCGAAACCCCTATCAAACCCGACACACATTTGCTACTCGACATATCAGTCAGGGCGTGAACCTATTTTGGCTTGCAGGACAAATGGGACACAAAGGGCCTGAAATGTTGTTCAGACATTATGGATCTTACTTGAAAGAATACGACGGTAATACAATGATGCAGGGTAATGTAGTAAACATCAAATAGCCTATAGTGTGACTACGACATGACATCAAAATGCACGTGAAGTGCACACCATATAGATAGGCTAAAAATAGTTATTATAAATCAATAAATTAAAAAAATTCAGATGCGGGTTCAACTCCCGCCAGCTCCACCAAATTTGGTGGGTCAGTGATAGGACAACAGGTTTAAAAACAAGGAGTTAGCAAACCTGATAAGACTACACACTGACAACATTAGGACTAGAAAGTGCACGCGAAATGCACGTGCATTTGAAATCAAAAGCCCCGAGGGTAATTCCTTGGGGTTTTCTATATGTAACAAAGTGTAACTCATTATTTCATGGTTTCACTATTAAAATGAAAAATACTGCCGAATGGAAAATCAATAGTTTTGAAATTTTATTCATTTGCTAACGCATCCTCTTCTTCCCTCTTAGCATCTTCTTCAGCTTGCTTCTCTGCGGCCTCTTTTGCTAATCGCTCTGCTTCTGCTTGC
>RWZF01000054.1_pt1 | contig 18849 bp, 47 predicted proteins | sample 2187671 | NCBI WGS metagenome assembly RWZF01 (sample SAMN10531868, study PRJNA481165) | viral metagenome | isolation source: viral particles purified by filtration and ultracentrifugation from about... | host: Nasonia longicornis 2.1 | place: USA:Tennessee | collected 2011-04-01
GCTCATCTGTTAATTCCTTTTCTCCGATATAGCTCATCTCGCCTCCGGTAATACTGTGTGATATCTATCGCAACCTACTGAATACATGATCGGTAGGTTTGCTCTTCTAGCCCACCCCGTTTCTACAACCTCCATGAAGCCATGCTTTTTCTGAACTATAGATAAGTAACGCTTAGACTTATTCCCTGTGCGTTCTGTTAATGCTCTAAACCTGCACTCTTCAATAGCTGCGATTAAGTCATTGAACATCAGCTACCTCCCATATCGTGATATCTAATGAGCCATGAGTAACCTTTTCACCTCGACGGATCCGCATATCATCAATCTGGCTATCATCTACCCAAAATTCGGCATGAGTTAACGAATCGAAAACAGCTTTAGGCAAGTTATCGAGGTCTCTTTGTCGTTTATCTGGGGGATTTGCTGTGATGACTATTTTGATTCGAGAAGTGGTTTTGACGTCTAGGTTGTGTTGCTTGATGTAATCTGTTACTTGCTTTCGGTAGTTAGTGCCTTTGGGTGAGATATAATGCCGTCCTCTACAATGCCTCCAGTACGTATTGTTGCTCGGTGGCCAAGGCAATTTTAAGTGATACTCGTTCATACCTTAATCTTACCCTCCTTGATGAGAATGTCCTGAGTGCGAATAACACCTTCTAAATGACATTGCTTTGCGTATTTAGCATCGACGTAGTGAGTGCGCCTATCTGACTCATCGTGACAGGCGCTACACGCCCAAGCGCCAAAAATATCATTAGGCTTTATTCCGGCACCGCAAATACCAGACATTCGATAATGAGCCAAGACGACAGTTTCAGAATTGCCATTACAGACACCCGGTATTCTTATTTGGCATTCACGACCTCGAGCTTCTTTGCGTAAGTTCGCCATCTCCCTCTCCTTTAATTTTATCCATCACTTCCAAATGAGCGTATTCATCAGCACACTGGGCACACACGTAAACCTCATCATCCGTTAGCGGTCTATTACATGATTGGCAGTTCATTTAAACCAATCCTCATATTCGGATTCAGGGATCCGCCATTGCTCAATTGAGAGTGACATTGAGTAAGTATCACCGTCAGCATTGAGCTTGTTGGCAGTTTCTACGAGACGGTTAACAGCTCCTAAATAATCATCTTCACGAAAGTCACCAAAGGTTTGCCAGCGATTGCGTACTCGCCATATTAACCTCATTTTTTCATGCTCTTTCTGCGTTATTGCTTTGCTTATCGCTTCCCTAAAATCTTTTAACTGATCAATATTCAGGCCTTCAATTTTACTTTCCCATGTCATTTTCTCGCCCTCCGCTTCTGGGCTGCTGGCTTCTCTTTGGGTTCTTCGTTGTCAATTTGCTTACCTTGTGGCTGTAAGCACTGAGGAATAATCTCCATCCACTTTTTCATGCTCTCTAGTGCGTTATTTCTCTTAGCCATTGCTTCCATCCTCCAACTCAATAGCCCGTTTTGCCGATGCCAGCACTTCACATAAATCCTGCTCTTTGTCTTTATGCCCTCTCAATCCAGCACAGAGAGCTTTTTTAATTAAATGCTGTAATGCTGGGTTAGTTACTTCAAATGCTTTTAAAACGTCATACACATCGATTGTCACACCTTTACATGGTCTGTCGTATTTACTCATCTTGCTTCCTTTTCAATTTCATATACTCACTGTTATCAGGTATCGTCACGAAACAACCTATACCTACCGCCCAGCGCTCAACCTGCTCCATGAAGTGGAACATTTCACCTGTATCAAGTTTTGATGTTTTCCGAAGTGTTCTGACGCGCTCTGTAAGCTGCGTAGTAACGTCAACCATATCGACCACCTCATAACCTAGGAATGTATGCTTAAGCATCTCCTTAACGGTTTCTGGTGTGTAATTGGCTTTGTTCTTACATAGGTATTCGCTTATCTCTGTGCACCACATATGAAAAGTGGCATTCTGAGATAATGAACGCTTGTTTTTCCAAGGCTTGATAATGATTCGGTGTGGTTGGTTTGTTGCTAGAACTTCTTTGAGGTGTTGCCATGCTGCGGTTTTGGTTGATTCGTGGAAGAGGAAATCTGCTTCCAAGTTAACCTCCTATTTTTTCCTGTCGAACTTCCTCATTTTCAGCAGGATAGTCCCAATAGCTTTTAGTCCATTGTCATAACGATTTAATAGGCCATTAGCAATTTTCTTGTTATATATCAAAATGGTTCTTATGCCTGATAGCACCAAGAGGATTGGGAGTAGAATAAATACGACTGTCGTTGCTATCGGATTACCTTTGTAGCTATCGATAATTTCCTGAGCAAGTGTCTTTTTGCTATCACTCACTGTTAGCTCTCCTGTTCCATGCCGCCATGGCTTCATCCCACGATGGCTGCGCCATGCCTCGATGCGTACAACAATGGCAAATTACAAACCACATTGGGAATTTTAGTTTTCTAGCGACACTAACTTTTGTTGATTTACATTCAGGGCATTTCTTGAGTTCGCTCATAACAACGGCTCCCGTAATCCTGTTTTCATATATTTGATATCGTAGGCAATGTAGATTTCCCATTCGTCATAATCGTGACCGTAGTAATTACCGCCAGACCATGCGCGTTCGTCTTGGTCATTCAGTATGAAATCCCATTGCTCATCATTGAGAAGTACAAGCCTGTCAACGTTGGCGTCGAATATCTGTTGCTTAATCATTCGTGCAAGTGGTGATTCCATCATTCACCCTCTGGCATTGGTGGGAGTGCTAACCAGTAGCTAATGCTCTCATGGTTATAGCTGAAATTATCACCTTGCCAGCAACGCATGTTATCGTCATAGCAAGCGACATCGAGTATCACGCTGTCTACATAAACAACGCACCACTGGCCATCTTCTGGTAATTCGTTTGCTGTCTTAACCCAATTAGCCCCCTGCATCCTGACCTCCTTTGATATCCATGCACTCTTCATCAAATCTCTTTTTGAAGAATGCATTGTTAACGTTGGTTATTTTTTTAAATGCCCTGCCTCTTGGAGTAAGTTTTTTATAGTTTTTACGGTATTCTGAAACAAAATGTTCAACAGTAGATTTCCCGTTCATTAGTCTTCGGTTTGCCATTCTTAGAGCTTGTAATCGGTATGCAATGTCCAATTCGATTAGATTAGTTCCCTGCATTAGATGCCTCCATCTGTTAACGTTGTTCCTTTCATCACTCAATCCTTTAATTTAATGTTCTACATTCAAACCCGACTGAAACATTGAAATGAGTATCTGCCTCAAAAACAAAACCAATTGCATTTTTACCCCAGTTTAATTTTCGTGTTTTCCTTTCCATTTCATTCGCTTTGCGTCTTGCTGTTGCTAAATCAACTGAGACTTGGTTGAAATTTTCATCAAGAAATGGAGCGCTATTAACAAAAAGTGGCTTGCGTTCTTTCATCACTCAACCCTCGTCCAATTATTGATGTTTTCTAGTTCAGCGACTGATGGGAATTCTTTGTTATCCCATACTCCGTTAAAGTCACTGATACGCATAGCGTAAAGCATGGTTCCTAGTCTCACCATTACATGACTGCCGACCTCTGGCGTTTTTTCGCTACGTTTAGTTTCCTGCATCACTTATTACCCCACGCCCAATCAATAAGTTTTTTTAATGCCCATAAATAAAAACCACACCCTGCCAAGGATCCGTTAAAAATAAGCAGGTCAAAAGCGAGTCTTTCTGTGTTAAATCCAGTGATAGTTAGAAACATGAGAAGTAGAAATAAATAAAAAATTATACAAACGATAATTGCTCTATAGTTCATCTAGAAGTCCTTATGATTTGGTGTGTTAGGCTTACAAAATCGCCGCGTTCATGAGTTTAATGAGCTGCCTTTTTGATAACGAAACTTGGAATACCTCCGGTAAACCATGTAGACAAACCGCATACGCCTTGGCTTCTTTCAAGTGATTATCAGGATTGTTTAGGTAATCTATTGCTGATTCTGCTTGTGTAGTGGCTGGAATATCACCTTGCTTTAATCGTCTAACGTATGGCTTACCAATTCTGTATTTAATCATTTTCAATTCCTTTGGTTACTTAACTTGGCTGCGGTAACTTTCCCATCCGAAATTAATCGTTGTCGGGCTACCCATTCTTAAACGGTCAATGACTCGCTCGCCCAGCACCTTTGAAAGCTCTGCGAATGCTAGGTTTGTCAGCACCCCAACTGGCTTTTTGTTTGCTAATCGACGGTCTACAACTTGGAAGATAATTAAATCCTCATTGAGGTTTCCACGCTGTACACCAACGTCATCAAGCACCAGTAAATCAACCTCGCACAGGTCATCGATTAATTTCGATTCTGAGGTCTTAGCGTCCTTCTGGTAGGTTTCTCGTACTCGCATCATTAGGTCTGGCAGTGTAGCGATTAGAATGCTCTTGCCGTGCTGTATGAGGTGATTTCCGATTGCTGCCGCTAAGTGGTTTTTCCCAGTCCCTGCGTTTCCGCTGAAGATGAACCCGCCAAAGTTTTTGCCGAAGTTCTCAGCATAATTCTTTGCTTTGCGTAATGCGGTTTGCTGCTCAGGTGTGGTGACTTGGTAGTTATCGAATGTGCAATCTAGGTGAAGAGGATTAATTCCAGAGCGACCCATTATTTTATTCAGTCTAGTAACACGATTTGCATCGGTGATCCGCTTTGAATCAATTTCGCCCTGCTCTCGCTGCCATGCCATGAGTTCTTCAGGCGTTTCAAACTTTGGCTTGATGTGTTCCGGCATCAGTTTTCTAAACCGAGCCAGTGCTTGCATTCCTGTACTCATCAGAAGTTCTCCGGTATGAATTCTTGGGTTCGACTAGGCGGCATAACCCGCTTAGATGGCGTCCAAGCTGACTTAGTGTTTTTGTTCTGGTAATTCAATTTCTGACTAGCAGTGATAAACCAGTTTTTAGGTTTGTCGGCTCTAAACTCAATATCCAGTCGTCTCAACTCGTGTTCGAGGTCGATGTTTGAATACAGGCTTTGCCACTCAGTAAAATCTTTTTTGTTTAATCGGATCACCTCACCTTCGAATGCGTACTTGCTAGACATCTGGTGAACACTTGCCGATTTATTTTCAGGCTCATTAGAACAAGCCGTGTTTTCGGCTTGGGTGTTTATAGGGTTAAGGGAATCAGGAATCAGGTTAAGGGAATCAGCAGGGATAGTTTGATTCTCTTCTGGTTCTTGCACTGTACTTGTATGGTGCTTTTCTGGTGCTTCTTTAATATCAGTAGGTTGCGTAACTTGTTCGGGTATTTCACTAGCCGCTTCTTTCATGTGAGGGTTCTGGTGTTTCTTCCAGTTATTAATCTGGATAAACTCATTCCCATCTACTACATATCTAGTGATAAAGTTTTTGCCATGTAATTGAGCGAGTAATTTGTCACAATCCGCATCATCATATGGCAAAACCATAGCTTTAATTTTGCGTGGTTTATCTTCTAGTCGACCTTCGCGATCGGCAACTGTCCATAAGCCTACAAAAAGAATACGAGCCAATGGCTCGCACTCTGCTAAATCATCATTAGTAAAAAAGCCCGGTTTAATATTTCTTGCTCTGGCCATTAGAAGGGCACCTCCGGTTTATAAAGACATACTTGATTGACAGGCTCACTATTCTTCCAGTCTCCATTTTTCATATGTTCTTCATGCAATTGGTCTAGATAGCTTCTTATAAGAAAGGCTTTACCATCATGAAAATATAGGGAGTGGGATTTATTTCTGTTATTTTTAACAAGATTGTTTATGGCAAATCTGATTAACCTCTCTGCTGCGGATAATTTGCAACCAAGGATTGATATACCTAAAGAATAAAATAGTTTTTCTATATTCAATTCGTTGAGTTTTTCCGTGCATATAATGTCGAATTTATCGGCCATTTCTTCCACGGAAAGCTTGGCATTTGCTAGTGTGAATTCAGAGCAAACATGAGTTATATATTTAAGGTCTCCCTTAAAAAACTCTCGTGATTCGTTAATCCTGTATTCCTTTAGGCACTCGTGAATATCAGATTCATCAGCCGCTGGATTCTCTGAATAAAATGCAGCCTCAATTTTAAATTTATCAGGCACGCCAGTAGCAGATGAAAGCTCTTTCGCTCTGTTTTCTGGCGAGACTGTTGTCATTCCTACCTTGTAGATATTCGGCATATATTCATTACTTAGAACATAAATCCCCCCTTCAGTCCGAAAGGTTTCTGGCATAGCCATGTGCTCTACAATTTTGCTTTGGACATCCATATCACCCAAATGCATAACGACCTCCATATCGATTTGTTGTGTGATTAATAATCATGTATAATTACTCCTGCTTACTAAAGTTAAATAAGTTCCATCTGAGCCTCATCGGTTGCCGCCTTTGAGGTTTTTCTTTTTGGGTATCTGACATGCTCTAGCATCTGGATTAATGCCCTTGCCTCATCTCCCTGAATAATCACATCTTGAATTGGCGCATCGAACCCTATTGCGTCTAGCAGTCTTGCTGCCTTCTCAACAAAGCCGTTCTCAGCTTGCCATCTAGTGATTTGGGATTCGTGAACACCGACAGCCTTAGCAACTTGCTTAGGTGTGGTTAAGATGATCCCTTTGCGAATACGAGCCTCAATAGCTCGCACGTTGCGTGAAATTGCGTAGTCCATTTGTTAAATTCCTTTTGACGTAGTTAGTCCGTTGCTCACGATCCTGTGAGTGTGTTGCTCCAAGATTGCCTAGAGCGGTTTAAGTTGTTTAAAGAGCGGTTGATTCTTATTTTTTACTACTTGGGAATGGTTTAATTTCTATGGCCTTAATTCCATTCTCAGTTTCAGTTAATAAAATATTTCTACCCTCACGAAGGGCTTTACTAATTGCTGTTTGGTGAACCCCAATTAGTGATGCTGCCTTTTCCTGACTGTTCTCTTTTACAAATTCAGATAAAGGAATTCTTTCCATGGTAAATCTCCTTTTTATTCCACACACAAATAATACTGAAAGTATTAATAAAGGTCAATACATATGGTATTAACACTTTTAATAGCTTTGGTATTAGAATTAGCGCTATGAGCAATAAGAACAAATTGACGACAGAACAGCTTGAAGATGCAAATCGCCTGAAAGCTTTGTATGAGTCCAAGAAAAGATCATTGGGAATAACGCAACAGCAAATTGCTGACATGCTAGATATTAGCCAAGGTGGTGTGGGCCATTATCTGAATGGTCGAAACCCGCTTAATGTTCAGATTGCTTCTGTTTTTTCTAATGTGCTTCAAGTCCCTATCGGTGACTTCAGTCCAACTTTGGCTAAAGAAGCAGAGATGATCACCAATGCGCTCTCGCCTAACGTGTCTAATCCTAGGCCATACAGACCCGCTCCTAAATACCCTGTAATCAGTTGGGTGCAAGCTGGGTCATGGAACGAAGCGTGTGAGCCGTACACACTAGATCAGATTGATGAATGGTATGAATCAGAGGCTCATGTGCAAGGCGCTGCATTTTGGTTGAGAGTTGAAGGCGACTCTATGACAGCAACTTCAGGTCAAAGTGTGCCAGAGGGTTCCTTGGTATTGGTTGATACGGGTAGAGAGCCAATAAATAACAGCTTAGTCATAGCTAAGCTTACTGAATCCAATGAGGCCACATTCAAAAAACTAGTCATTGATGGCGGTCAGAAATTCTTAAAGGGATTAAACCCTGCATGGCCTATAACGCCAATCAATGGAAACTGTAAAATTATCGGTGTCGCTGTGCAGATGATGATGAAACTAGTCTAGTGGCCTGACGACACGTTTTAGGGTGTGACTAAACAAGGTGTTTATTATGGATAATTTAAAATACTTGACATTTAAAGATATTAACTTGAATGATGTTTTTTTCGACTCTTTAAAGTCTGATTACTCACATGGGTTTATAGATTGGTTCGATAAGAAAGCTAATGACCCATCTGAAAAAGCTTACGTACTGTATGATGAAACTGGTAGCATAGATGGATTCTTATATTTAAAGATAGAAAATGATAGTGTTGATGATGTCGAACCTCCGATAAAAGATGGTTTACATTTAAAAATAGGAACATTTAAATTCACACCAAAAGGAACATTGCGCGGACAAAGATTTCTAAAAAAAATATTTGATAATGCACTATCATATAAAGTTGATGACATATATGTTACCGTTTTCAAAAAGCACTCATATTTAATAAATTTATTTAAAATGTATGGATTCAGTGAGTGTGCAATTAAGAACACTAAAAATGGTGAAGAAATAGTTTTATTAAAAAATATGACATTGCATTCATCAACTGGCGATATCCTGTTTGACTACCCTAGATTTCCATTTACTAATAGCCAAAAAAAGTACATACTTTCTATATACCCTAAATTTCATTCAATATTGTTCCCTGACTCAATCCTTAATACAGAGTCACCTGACATCCTTCAAGATGTGTCACATACAAATAGCATAAGAAAAGTATATATATGCGGAATGAGCAAGGTAGCAGAGATAAAACCATATGACATCATTGTTATATATAGAACCTCTGACAATCAAGGATCGGCCTACTACCGCTCAGTGGCCACATCTATTTGCATTGTTGAAAATGTACAATCAATATTTGACTTTCCTTCCGAAGAGCTATTCATTGACCACTGCATTAAATACTCAGTTTTTACTAAAGAAGAACTATCTGAATTATATAGAAGCAAAAAATATCCTCATATTATAACTTTCACTTATAATTTAGCCCTACCTAAAAGATTAAACAGAGCCGCGTTAATAAATAATGTTGGCATTGACGAGAATGCTTACTGGGGTATACTACAGATTAATAACGACCAATTTAGCCGAATTATAAATCAAAGCGAAACCGATGAAGATATTATTATCAATTAAACCAGAATTCGTATCAAAAATACTTGAAGGAACTAAGCGATATGAGTTTAGAAAAGGAATTTTTAAAAACGAGTCGGTGACTTCAGTTGTAATTTACTCTACTTTACCTGTTGGTAAGATAGTTGGTGAGTTCTATATTGAAGGAGTATTGCAGGATGATCCAAATTCGATTTGGCGAAAAACTAGTTCTCATTCTGGTATAAGCAAAAGTTTTTTTGATGAATATTTTCAAAAAAGGTCTACCGCCTATGCCATAGAAATAGGCAAAGTTGTAAAATATGACGAACCTATGTCATTAAAGAAATTCAGCGAATTATTAGGTAAAACAATATCAGCACCGCAGTCATATTGCTACTTACCATCTTAACAACTATCCAGCCCTCCCCGCGAGGGCTTTTTTGTGCCCTATCTAATCTTCCCCATACTTCTAACCACTTGAGCAGCATCACGCAAAGCGCCTTTGTGTAAGGTGTTCGTTACCTCTTTACGGTATCGCTCAAGTTCATCAATAATCATTTCTTTGGTTATAGTGTTGGTATTGTCTAGGAGTCTAAATACAGCACAGCCTACCTCTTTAACCACATTTGCGATTTTCTCGTCATCTAAATCCATAAATCCTCCTGAGTTTCTCGACAATTTAGCATAGGTTTCGCTATATCGTGTGATTTTCCTCGCAAGATAAATAATTTTTGAAAATAAATCCCCTTTAAATTCAAGCAAATAATACCTTTGGTATTTGTTTTAATATCATTAGTATTGACCATCATTAATACCTTTAGTATTATTAATCACATCAAAGGCAAGCTGGATCCATTAGCAAGCCATGCTCTTTAAAAAATAGACAAACATGATTCAGGCATTCTTGAATCACCACTGAGTGGTTTTTGGGATTGGTTATCGCTCCGCTAAGCGTGAATGGTAGATGAGTGCGCTACCACCAATCACCAAAGATCACTTAGGAGGCAAATATGGCAACGATAAAAGTCATTGAAAGAAGTAATTACTCTCAACGTAGATATGAGCGCAGGGCTGCATTTCTAGCTCGTAAACGTGAAGAGATAAAAACGCCAAGCCGCTCAGTAGAAAAAATATGGGATTCGATTATCAAACCAGTAGACGAAACCGATGTACTGGCAAACTTACTTATCGGGATAAAAGACATGCCCGATGTACAACGCAAGCAACCACGGCTACGCAAGCCGATTATGAGTGATGGAAGTGTTACGGCACGTTAAATAGGAGATAGACATGGCAAGTAAAGATATACAAAAACTATTACTGGCAGCTGTTGAAATTGCTGAAAACATAGAAAAGGTTTTATCTGAGCGAGGACTTACAGGAAAAGAAAATGATGTTATTGATGTTTTAAAAGCGGCTTGTGAACAAAACCGCTTCATATCATCTAGCTCATTTGATTCCTAGTTTTTTCGCCATTTCCTCAAGAATATGATTCTGGCGAATGTCTATAGCGCTAATAGCGGAACCACACAAAGAGCATCGTATAAATGCAAGTTGATGTCTGCAATTTTTGATTGTTACATAATTTGATAACTCAAAAGTGATTGAGTTGCAGCTTGGATTTGGACATTTGGTATTAATAGCCATTTTAAACATTCCTTATTTTGACTGTGGAATAACCAATATATCAATTTTCCTTGACTGTGGAAAGGAAGGAAACCACCTCGCCTGACGTGGTTAAAAGCAGGCACAGTTAACTAATTACAGCCCATCAAGGTGGGCTGTGGTGAGTTGATTAATAGATAGGAGATAGAGATATGACACGTTTAACAAATAGCTTGAAAGAAGTTATCACGCAAAACGCATTAGAGAAATCAGGCGTTATCCAGCAACAAAAAGAGTTAGACCTAGAATATAACAAGCTAGCTTTAGAAGTTCGCATTGAAGCACTTGGCGGAAAAGAAAATGCTGGCGTTCTAGACCAGCTTTACAATGATTTAATTAATGGCATTGATACACTAAAAAAGGTAACTGGTACCTATATTTATTTAAATAATGGTCTAGATACTGGTATTAACCCGTCTTTTGGTGGCATGTCTACATATCTGAATTATGGCTTCAATAAAAATGGTGACTCTATATTTTTATTAGCGTTATCTAGAGATAAATGCCGATTTTCGGCTGATCATCCATTAAGTATTAAATTTACTGAGCTAGAAGGAAAAAAAGAAAAATTAAATAAAAAATACTGCGAAGTTAACGTGAATGTTAGCGCCGCATTAAAATCATGTACCACCGTAAAACGCCTATTAACAATCTGGCCTGAAGCTAAAGAGCTATTACCGAAAGATGTTGAAAAAGCATCGGTTCAATTACCAGCACTTAAAGTTGAAAAGCTAAATGAAATTATCGGATTGCCAACTGAAAAAGCGGCTTAACTAGAATCGTGTTTAGTTAATAACGGAGGGAGTATGACAGATAAAAAGAATTTACCGTGGCAGCTGGAAGAGTTACGCGACAAATTCGCAATGGCAGCTATGCAGGGGATTTTAGCCAATCCTGCTCAGCTTGATAATGTCAATGACAAATCAGCTGAATGGGTATCGCGGGATGCGTATCTTGTTGCAGATGCAATGTTAAAGGCTAGGGGGTGATATGGAATTTAAAGGAACGCCGGCGCCATGGGTTGCTGATATTAGAAATGGATGTTGTGCTGTTTACCAGAAAAATAGAACTAATGATACGGCTGGTTGCCATCGTGATGATGATAGAAATATCGTATATAGCTCAAAAGGCGCTAGATATGACGAAAAATTATGTCACTGGGTTATGGATGAAGAAACTCAAGTCAATTTTACACTAATCGCAACAGCACCAGAGTTATTAGAACAGTTAATCAGACTTCGCAATAAAATTGCAAGCTATAAACCAGATGATGACGATGATTTAGACATCGTTGACGCTGTAATCGCTAAAGCCCTCGGTCAGCAGTAACCCACCGCACCAACACCAGAACCTAAATAACAATCGCTATCAATCGATAAGTGAGGGTTTCGCACATCCAGAGGTAAGCATGAATATTGATAAACATAAACTTTGCATAGCTCAACAACAAGCATGGCGCGCTCTTTATCTCAAGGATGAGAACGGATGGAGCGAAGCAAACGAAACATTAAAAACAGCATACGGAGTGCAACATGAACGCAAAGCAGAAACACGCAAAGCAACAGATATTCACCCTACTTCGCGAGTCTGAAATGACTGAGCAACAAGTCGAATTACTGTTTGCTGATTGGAAATTTAAACAGCAATGCGAAAAGACAAATCGCATTTTACGTCAGGTTGATACTCGTGGAGCGTATGCATTCACGTAAGGACTCAGCATGAGAATTTCAGAGTATGAAAACTTCGTCACCATTCCAGACCGTGAGCACCTAGCAAATCAGGATGATGAGCTAACTAATGAAATGGCTCAGCGGTTTTATGATGCCCTTCCCTCATCGGTCATACAGAAAATGACCACTCAAGAATCAGATGATGCATGGAACGCTTTTTTTGAGGCTGCAAAAAGCGAAAGGAGGCTATTGTGAGCACAGCAGTTCAAAAGGTATATGAAATTATTAACCCGCTTAAAACGGAGTTTGAGCAGGTATGCAGTGAACCAAGCATAGCATTTAAAAGGGAGTCTGAATTTGCTATGCAGATATTTGCTAATAATGACTTTCTCGCTAATGTCGCGGTGAATAACGTTGTTTCAGTTCGAAGTGCTGTAATGAACATTGCGGCTATTGGTATTAGCTTAAACCCAGCGCAAAAACTAGCTTACTTAGTGCCTCGTGATAAGAAAGTATGCCTAGATATTAGCTACATGGGATTAATGCATATAGCTCAGCAGTCAGGCGCTATCAAGTGGTGCCAATCAAGCATTGTACGCCAGAATGATAATTTCCAACTCACCTCAATAGATACCGCACCTCGCCATGAATACAACGCCTTTGCCACACAAGAGCAAAGAGGCGAAATAGTCGGCGCTTACACAGTAGTCAAAACAGAAGATGGCGACTACTTAACTCACACAATGGCTATTGCAGACATCTATGCAATTCGTGATAGGTCATCCGCTTGGAAAGCTTGGATATCCAAAAAGGCAAAATGCCCTTGGGTTACAGATGAAGAGCAAATGATTCTGAAAACTGTTGTTAAACAAGCCGCTAAATACTGGCCTCGCAGGGAACGACTAGACCAAGCAATTGACTACGTTAACACCGAAGCTGGCGAAGGTATCGACTTTAAAAGCGAGCAGTCGAAGCCTCGTGATGTAACACCTGCCAGTGAGCAGCAGATGGACGATATCACCGGATTAATGATGAAAGTTGATGGCGAATGGAGCGATACATTCATGGCGTTCATCAGCAAGCGATTTAAGCGACAAATATCCCATCCGACTGAAATAACCGCTTTTGAGGCTAATGACATTATCGACATGCTAAGGAAAAAGGCAGAAGGAAAATGATTAGCAATGACATCATTCTAAGCAAAACAGGCATCGATTTAACCAAAGTAGAGCAAGGAAGCGAAGAGTGGTTGTCAATCAGGCTCGGTGTTGTAACCGCCTCTGAGGCATGGAAAGTCATATCTAAACCACGGTCAGGCACTAAATGGTCAGACACAAAGAAAACATATTTAAACACCCTAATTGGTGAAGTTTGCACGGGAGTTTACAAGGAAGTATCAGCAAGGACGCTGGAATGGGGTAAAAACTACGAATTAGAAGCAAGGATGACATTCGAGTTTTACACCGGATTAACGGCAAAGGAAGTGCCAATAATATTCAAAGACGAGCAACTACGGATAGCTTGCTCACCAGACGGCATTTGCAATGATGGCTCAGGATTAGAGCTTAAATGCCCGAATAACACGGACGTATTTATCGACTTAGCATTGAACGGAATCGATGCAATGAAAAAGGAATATGTGGCTCAAGTTCAATATTCCATGTGGGTTACAGGTAAAGATATTTGGCACTTTGCAAATTTTGACCCACGAATGCCAGCAGGAAAAGAAATTGCATATTTCCCAGTCGAGCGAGACGAAAACTTGATGAAAGAATTCGACGAATTAGTGCCCGAGTTCATTGAAGTAATGGATCAGGGTTTAAATAAATTAGGCATTCAATTTGGCAATCAGTGGGGTAAGCCATGCTAAACGAAGTAAATATTATTGGTCATCTTGGTAATGATCCTGAAATTAGATATCAACCTAGCGGTGACGCCATAGCAACTATGTCTATCGGATGCTCTGAGCGTTGGAGAGATAAAAAAACGGGTGAGCAAAAAGAAAAAACTGAATGGATACGTGTTGTTGTGTTCGGAAAATTAGCTGAAAACGTTGGTGAGTATCTTAAAAAAGGTTCGCTAGTTTTTGTAAAAGGAAAATTCAGAACTAGAAAATGGCAAGACCAGTCAGGACAAGATAGATATTCGACTGAGGTCACTGTGGGCATGGATGGAATCGTGAAGTTTCTAGACAAGAAACCACAGTCACAGTCAACACAACAACAAAGTGGATGGGGACAGCCGCAGCAACCAAAACAATCACCACAGGCGCAACCACCTGAGCCACCATTGGACTTTGACGATGACATTCCGTTCTAGTCACCCTTCACTATGTGATTTAACCAAAGGATATAACCATGGATAAATGCTGCTTATGCAAAAAAGAGCTTGATGATTATAACGGGTATGAATACCGAGGTTTTCATTCCTGCGAAGAGCATTTTGATGAAGTATGCGACCGAGTTGACAGAAAAAGGCAGGAAATTATTAATCGCCATGACTCTATGTCTAGACCGTTGAAGGGATTAGATATAAGGCCAGACAACCCTATCGGGAAAGCTAACCGAGAATTACTTAAGGGAAGTATCGAAGTTAGCGGGAAAGAAACTTATTTGGAAAAAGAATATCGCAAAGGAATTCTTTAATTTACAAAAGGATATATTTGCAAGGATGCAAACAGGAGATAGATATGACTATTACATTAACAACGAAGCAAATAATGGCTATGGCTGATTTTGCTGGCTTAAAAGTAGAACCTCACGGCTTAGATATTAATGATGAGACTGAATACACCATCGAGCCACGTAGAGATAAAGAAACCGGTCGTGTGCATGTATTTTACTGCACTGAATATCCAGAAGAAGGCGCCATTCAGTTGGATTAATTTAACTCGCAAGGATGCAATGAATAAAAAAGCCGCCACAGAGAGGACGGCAAGGGGACGTGCAGGAATGAAACTTATAATTTATCTGTGTAAGCAATTTAAGAATAGTTAAGGCATGGAATTTAGCAAGGAAGTAGATAAAAAAATGCCGACACAGGGAGGTCGGCGAGGACTACAAAAATAATTAGAAAGTTCAAATTAACTATAGGTCATAAATTAAAAACAATGATGAATTATTTTAATCATATCGATTAAATAGATGCAATAAGAGGAATGAATATGATTGAGCTACAAAAACAATTTCAACCCAAAACGAGAAATATATGCTCGGCTTGCGGTAAAGATGTTGGGGTATCAAAGCTAATTGTAGCAGGCAATGTGAATATCTGCTTTGAATGCGCTGATTCGTCAAAACAACTTGCTGATAAAAAACGTAATGAAGTGACTGAAAAGGAAATTGAGCGTATTGCGGATGTTATTTCTACTGACGAAGAAGGCTTAACTGATGTTGGTATGTCTGCTACTGCTCATATGTATGCCGAACGCTTATATAAAGCTGGATATAGAAAGGTGGAGTGATGAACAAATCATTAACAGACCGTCAAGTTGTCGATATGGCTAACGAACTGGCGCGCGATTACTATAAGCGACTAGGTTATGAAGTGCCATTTGGTTATAGATTTGATAAAGCTATTCACCCGCAAGAGATTGCGTTATTCGATATGGCCTGCATTGCTTTTGATGTCCTGCGCGAAACCAGCGTAATGGATGCGTTGAGTAACTTTGAGGATTATGAATGATGGATAAATCAAGGCAGCAATTTGAAACGTATTTTTTGAATAAACCGCAGAATCATATAGACCCGCTAAAGAAAGACCAATTTGGATATTACTATTATCTTGTGACAAGAGAAGCATGGGAGGCATGGCAAGCATCACGCGAGAGTTTAGAGGTTGAATTACCAAAAAAATGTAATACATCCATAGCTGGAGATACAAAAACAAAATATTACTTCAATGGAATAAATGAAGGTATTGATAAATGCAAGCAGATATTAATCAGCAACGGGGTGAAAATAAAAAAATGAAACTACTCACTTTAAATGATGAAGAATATTCTTTATTGCAGAATATATTAAACAACTTTGTACTACATGGAGTAGAAAGCATTCCAAATGACGATAGTTGCAATGTACTTAAAATAAATGACAGGATTAATGGGCTAAAAGATGCGGAGCCTGTTGGTTATATGGAATCAAATGGAATTAATTATATCAATCGGCATGGGTTCACTCATATTAACGCTGAACAATCAGGCTCAATAAATATTCCGCTATATAGATTAGATTAAATAACCATCAAATAATCTGATATGTATTACTCATGTTAATACAGGGTTCTGCTGTGCCTGTATCTGAGAAAATATACACACAGCAAGAATGCGAGAGCCGCGCTATGCAGATAATGATGGTGCGGGATGTTGAGATAGTTTGTGGTGAGGTTACTAGGCATGAAAACTGACTACGGAGGTAGCCACACACCAACGGAACTGCGTGATAGATGGCAAACTCCACTACCTTTATTTACAGCATTGGACGCTGAATTCGGTTTCTATTTAGATGCCGCTGCCGATAAAAACAACCATCTTTGTACTCATTACCTTACCGAAAAAGACGACTCACTAAATTGTGATTGGGAAAGTTATGGCGCTATTTGGATTAACCCGCCCTATTCAGATATTCAGCCTTGGATTAATAAAGCAGCTGAGCAATGTAAGAAGCAATTACAGCCTGTTGTTATGTTAATTCCTAATGATACATCAGTAGGCTGGTTTAATTCTGCATTAGAAACAGTTGATGAGGTGAGATTAATTACAGGAGGAAGAATTAGTTTTATTAAGGCCGGAACAGATAAAACTAAGAATGGAAATAATAAAGGCTCAATGCTTTTAATATGGCGACCTTACATTAAACCACGAAAGATAATTAATACTGTCGATAGAGATGAACTAATGAATATCGGCAATCAAATATTGAATGAATGGAAAATAGCATAGGTGAATTATGGATATTATCGACTCAGCAAACGAACTAGAACAATTACACATTCAGGCAGCATTATCAAATCGCCAGCCAATAGTTAAATCAATAAACGGAATGTGCATCTGGTGCAAAGAAATGCCAGTAGCACCAAATAGCGCATATTGCAGTAAAGATTGCGGAGATGATGATGAGCAATATAAGCGGAAGAATGGATGATGTGACGCTTGAGAACGGACGCCGAAAGATAGCAAGGGATTGCAGGAATGAACTTAAAGATATAATGAAAAAAGAGAAGTTAACCTCTGAAATGGAAATTTGCGTTTTAAATAAGCACCTAGATAAATTTAAGTCATTAATGACAAATGAGCAGTTAAAGAAATATTACCCCGTTTCATTTTTATCTTATACAGCAAAGCAGATAGACAAGGAGGCAAATAGTGAGTGAAAATTACTATACCATTCCTGAATACGCTGAAAAATTAAAAATATCCCCTCATACGATCCAAAGAAACCCTAGAAAATACAACATGTTTAAGGTTGGCGGCTCATGGAGAGCTAACGACCATAGTTTAAAACTATTTGAACAATCAATGCTAAGCCAGAATAATGTTCTCAGGCTGGCTTCTGGCGGCAAGAAGGAGACCACAGAATGCCTATATACAAAAGGGGAGATGTCTACTGGATTGATATCTCAACACCAGACGGCAAGAGAATTAGACGCTCTACTGGGATAAGCGACAAGCTAAAGGCGCAAGAGTATCACGATAAAGTAAAGCATGAGCAATGGGCTATCGAGCGGTTGGAGAAAAGACCTGACCGCTCAACTGATGACATGCTGAAGTTGGGGATCAAGGATGCAGAAGGGCAGTCCAGTTATAGCAACAAAAAAATATACGCAAAATATTTTCGAGTTGTTTTCGCTAACAGAAATATAGCCACCATAACTGGATCTGAAATACTCGATAAGCTACCAACGCATAATAACACCACAGGAAAACGACTATCAAACGCAACTATTAATCGCTACAGGGCATTTATTATTCGATGCTTCTCTCTGGCTCACAAAATGGGGTGGATAGATAAGTGTCCATATGTCGCCAGATTAAGGGAGCCGAAAGTTAGAGTTAGATGGATAGAAAAAGACGTTGCTAGTGAATTGGTAGAAAATCTCAGGCTGGATTGGATGAAGCGTGTTGTGTCTTTCGCCTTGCTTACAGGAATGAGAAAGGGTGAAATTATATCGCTGACATGGTCTAACGTGAATTTAAAAAGGAAAGTTGCATCTGTTACGGCAGACAACGCTAAGTCAGGAAGAGGTAGAGCTGTTCCTCTAAATGATGATGCTATTACTATTTTAAACTCAATAGAAAAAAACTCTGACCATGTATTCTCTGTTAATGGAAGTAAAATAAATCAAATTAGCCGCACTGATTTTGCAAATGCAACAAAGTTAACTGGGCTTGATGATTTTCGCTTTCACGACTTAAGGCATACGTGGGCAAGTTGGCACATTCAAAACGGAACTCCATTAATGATGTTAAAAGAAATGGGAGGATGGGAGACGCTAGAAATGGTCAATAAATACGCTCACCTTAGCGGTGAACATTTAGCCAAATACAGCAATGCTGTCACGTTTTTGGCACAAGCAAATATAGAAAACAGCCACTCACCGAAACTTTCCATAGTAAATGGCTGATTCTATTAAGTTAATATTTATCGCTGACAAAATGTTTTTGTGACGCAATCAGAAAAACAGTCTGATGC
>RWZF01000055.1_pt1 | contig 18409 bp, 18 predicted proteins | sample 2187671 | NCBI WGS metagenome assembly RWZF01 (sample SAMN10531868, study PRJNA481165) | viral metagenome | isolation source: viral particles purified by filtration and ultracentrifugation from about... | host: Nasonia longicornis 2.1 | place: USA:Tennessee | collected 2011-04-01
GACTGCAGAACAATTAGTGCAGGTTCAAATTGTTATTGATGAAATGAGAGAGCTGCTATCCAGTGAAGTGAATAATGCAGAAGCGATGGAGGAATAATGACAGTAAGATTTGCTTCCGCTTCATCCATCCGGCGTGATGTATCCACACTATTAAAACCACCCAATAGATTACCTGTTGCCGAAGCTGTTAAGAAATATATGCGTGTTCCTCTTGATGGTGGTAGCTCATTACCTTGGGATGACACATTAACACCTTACATTATTGAGCCTATGAATTGTTTAACATCAAGGCGATACGATGCTGTTATTTTTGTGGGTCCAGCTCGAACAGGTAAATCCTTAGCGCTAATTGATGGATGGATTGTTTACACCATTGTCTGTGATCCTGCTGATTTTTTATTAATTCAAATGACAGAGGATAAAGCCAGAGAGCACTCTAAAAAACGATTGGATAGAACATTTAGAGTCAGTAAAGAGGTATCAAAGCGGTTAAGTCCTCGCACAAACGATAATAATGTTCACGATAAAACATTTAGAGCGGGAAACTACCTAAAAATAGGATGGCCAACTGTCAATATTATGTCGTCATCAGACTATCGCTTTGTTGCTTTAACGGATTATGACCGCTTTCCTGAGAATATTGACGGTGAAGGTGATGCATTTTCGCTAGCATCAAAACGGACAACCACCTTTATGTCTGCTGGCATGACGCTGGTGGAGAGCTCTCCTGGTCGTGAAATAACAAATACAAAGTGGAGTCGAACGTTACCTCATGAGGCACCACCCACAACAGGTATTTTATCACTTTATAACCGTGGTGATCGCCGTCGTTGGTATTGGCCTTGCCCACATTGTGGTGAATATTTTCAACCTATAAAAGATAACATGGTTGGATTTTCATTAACGGACGATCCCTTTAAAGCAGGTAAAAATGCTTATCTTCAATGCCCTCACTGTTTATCAAAGATAGAACATGACCAAAAAAGAACATTAAACAATAAAGGCGTATGGCTGATAGAGGGGCAATCAATTGATAAAACAGGGAAAATAACGGGTAACCCTCGCTACTCAAGATTTGCCTCATTTTGGATGGAAGGGCCAGCTGCCGCTTATCAAACATGGGCTCAACTAGTAAATAAGTTTGTTGGTGCAGAGCAAGAATATGAATTAACGGGCAGTGAAGAAACATTAAAGTCAGTGACTAATACAGACTGGGGTTTGCCTTATCTGCCGAAAGTTGCACAAGAACAGCGTCAGAGTGATGAATTAATCAATCGTGTAGAAAACTGGGAAGAATCAGTTGTGCCAGATGGTGTGCGATTCTTGGTTGCCACAGTTGACGTACAGGGCGGTAAAAAACGACGCTTTGTGGTTCAGGTGGTCGGTTACGGTGAAAAAGGCGAACGCTGGGTGATTGACCGATTTGAAATAACCCAATCTCTACGTTATGACAACAACGGTGAATGCCGTCGAATCGATCCGGGTTCGTATCCCGAAGATTGGCAAGTATTAATCACCGATGTATTAGAGAAAACCTATCCATTGCAACATTATCCTCACCATGAAATGGAAATCATGATGTTGGGCGTGGACTCTGGTGGTGAAGATGGCGTTACTGATAATGCTTATAAATTTTGGCGTCGCTGTCGAAAAGAGGGATTACACCGTAAAGTCTATCTCTTTAAGGGCGATGGGCATAAACGCAGTAAGTTAATTACTAAATCATTCCCTGATAACACCAGTCGTTCTGAGCGCCGAGCCCAAGCGAAAGGGGATGTGCCTCTTTATTTACTGCAAACTGACCAACTTAAAGACCGGATCAGTTCTGCGTTATCGCGCGATACCGTAGGGCCTAACTATATCCATTTCCCTGATTGGCTGGATGAATCGTTCTATGACGAGTTGACGTATGAAGAGCGTGATGAAAAAGGGCATTGGGAAAAGCCGGGTCGAGGCGCTAATGAGGCATTTGACCTGATGGTTTACGCCCATGCCTTGGTGATATTAAAAGGGTACGAGAATATTAATTGGGAAAAACCGCCTAAATGGGCAAGGTTGCCTGATGTTGCTCTTTCCTCATCCCCGCCAATTGCCGATATTGCCTCAGAACCTGAAATAAAACCCTCACCCGAAACCCAAAAACAGGAAACGCCTGCGGTATCTGCATGGGCGCCAGTATCAAACAGCGGAGGCTGGATATGACGAAAGAAGAAATTGAACACATGATTGAGCAATACCGTTTAGCGGAAGAAGCGGTATTAAAAGGTAAATCCATCACTTTTAATGGACAAGCCATGACAATGGAAAATCTCAACGAGATCATAAAAGGTCGTGAGCGTTGGGAATCTCGTTTGTCGGCGTTGATATCGAGAAAACGAGGTAATCCAATGTATAAATTAGCGAGGTTTAGATGACATTATTAGACAACGCCATTGGTTATTTTGCCCCAAACTGGCAAGCCTCGCGTCTCCGCTCTCGATTACAAATTAAAGCCTATGAAGCCGTTTTGCCCACTCGTACTCATCCCGCTAAACGTGAAAATCGTAATGCAAACCAATTGACGCAATTTGGTGGGACTTCCTTACGCGAGCAAGCGCGATGGCTAGATAACAATCATGATATCTCTATCGGCATTCTCGACAAGATGGAAGAGCGCATTGTCGGGGCAAAGGGCATTATTGTTGAGCCTCAGCCCTTAGATGGGGCAGGGCAAATTCATAAAGATTTAGCCTCACAAATTCGTCAAGCCTGGGCGGAGTGGTCCGTGTTACCCGAAGTGACAGGGCAATTTAGTCGCCCTGTATTAGAGCGTTTACTGGTCAGAACGTGGTTACGTGACGGTGAAGTGTTTGCTCAATTGGTCAAAGGTAAAGCCAAAGGGCTAGATCCTCAAGCCAATATCTATTTTTGGCTCGAAGCCTTAGAGCCTGACTTTGTGCCGATCCACATGAATATGCCTGAAAGCAAGATTATTCAAGGCATTAAATTCAATGAGTGGGGGCGACCCACAGGGTATCAGGTGTATAAAAATCTCCCCCAATTTAGCTCCAATTTAGGGGATATCAAAACCATTGATGCCGAAAATATGTTGCACCTGAAATTCACTCGTCGGCTTCATCAAGCGCGGGGAGTCAGTTTGTTTTCGGGGATCTTAATGCGCTTAAGTGCGTTAAAAGATTACGAAGATGCGGAATTGACCTCCGCACGTATTGCAGCTTCATTGGGGATGTACATCAAAAAAGGGGATGCCGGCTCTTTCCCTGAAGGTGAATACGACGAAGATGAGCAACGTAATATTGATATTCAGCCGGGCATGATTTACGACGGTTTAAAGCCGGGTGAAGAAGTGGGCATGATCAAATCAGACCGCCCCAACCCTAATCTACAAACCTTTCGCAATGGGCAATTACGTGCGGTTTCTGCAGGCAGTCGGGGCAGTTATTCCAGTATCGCCCGTGACTATAACGGCACATATAGCGCTCAACGACAAGAGCTGGTGGAGTCATTTGAAGGCTATAACATTTTTCAAGACACCTTTGTGGCGGGCATTAGTCGTCCGATGTATCGCAATTGGTTAAAAATGGCGATAGCCAGTGGTGTGGTCGCCGTGTCTCCTGATGTTGATGCTAAATCCCTGTTTAATGCAGTTTACAGTGGCCCTGTAATGCCATGGATTGATCCAAAGAAAGAGTCTGAGGCATGGAAAACCTTGTTACGCGGTGGTGCGTCAACAGAAAGTGACTGGATACGCGCCAAAGGGGGCAACCCTGCTGATGTGAAACGTCGTCGTAAAACCGAAATTGACGAAAATAAACGATTAGGACTGGTATTTGATACTGATCCTGCTAATGACAAAGGGGCACAAGATGCTAAACAACAAGAAATCGATGACGATGCCTAAAATGTCGGGACCAGCAAATCAAAAAAGCTGGTTTCGCATGCAGGCTAAAGAAGACCAAACTGCGGATATCTATATTTATGATGAAATCGGTGGGTGGGGAATTAGCGCAAGACGCTTTACGGAAGATTTACTCTCGCTGGGTAATCTCAGCCATATCAATCTGCATATTCACTCACCGGGTGGTGAGGTGTTTGATGGTATCGCCATTTATAACCAACTTAAAAACCATTCGGCAACAATCACGGTTTATATCGATGGTTTGGCCGCCTCAATGGCGTCGGTCATTGCGATGGTCGGTGACACAGTCATTATGCCGAAAAATGCCATGATGATGATCCACAAACCGTGGGGCGTTTCATGGGGGGATGCGAATGATATGCGTGAATATGCTGACTTGCTCGACAAGTTAGAAAACGTACTCATTCCTGCTTATGTGGCTAAAACAGGAAAAACAACAGAAGAAATTACCGCCATGTTGGAGAAGGAAACATGGCTTGATGGTGATGAGTGTGTTGAACACGGTTTCGCCGATAAAGTGATTGAGCCAATGAAAGCAATGGCAAGTCTTACATCTAAACGAATTGAGGAATTTTCATCTATGCCAAGTGCAATTAAAAATCAAATTACCCCTAAAAACACGACGAGTCCTACTCAACAACCTAATCCAGCGCCGACACCTGCGCCTCAACCTAATGTCTCCTATGCTGATGAGCAAGTGCGCTTAAATGGGATTAAAGATTTATTTGCCATGTTCGGAGGTCGTCATAATGATTTGATGATCACTTGTTTAGCGGATGCGAGTTGTTCTGTTGAGAAAGCGCGTGAGCAATTACTTAACACGGTTGCACAACAACAAAATCCTGAACCATCAAATAAAGGTAATGCGCATATTTACGCAGGAAACGGCAATATCGTGGGTGACAGTGTGCGTGCCTCTGTGATGGCGCGTGCGGGTTATCAGGATTATGAAAAAGATAACGCCTATAACAGCATGACACTGCGTGAATTAGCGCGCGCATCACTGACGGAGCGTGGCATCGGTGTGGCTACGTATAATCCGATGCAAATGATTGGTATGGCCTTTACGCACAGTACTTCTGATTTCGGTAATATCCTGCTGGATGTCGCGAATAAAGCGATTTTACTGGGTTGGGAAGAAAATGAAGAAACCTTTGAAAAATGGACGAAAAAAGGGCAACTCAGTGACTTTAAAACCGCACATCGTGTTGGGTTGGGGGCATTCCCTTCATTACGTGAAGTGCGTGAAGGTGCTGAGTATAAATACGTTACGTTGAACGATAAAGGTGAAACCATTGCGCTAGCGACTTACGGTGAGTTATTTAGTATTACTCGTCAAGCCATCATCAATGATGATATGAACATGCTGACGGATGTACCAATGAAGTTCGGTCGTGCAGCTAAAGGCACCATCGGTGATTTGGTGTATGCGGTGCTTGTTGATAATGAAAAAATGAGTGATAAAAAGGCGCTATTTAGTGCCGATCATAAAAACATGATCACGGGTGGGATGGATGTAGAAACCATCAGTGCCGGGCGAACCGCGATGCGTCAACAAAAAGAAGGTGAACGTACACTCAATATTCGACCTGCCTTTATGTTGGTGCCAACGACACTGGAAACGCAAGCTACCCAAGTGGTTAAATCGGGCAGTGTGAAAGGCGCCGATGTTAATGCCAATATTATTAACCCAGTGCGTGATTTAGCGGAAATTATTGCCGAACCTCGTTTAGATGATGCAAGCGAAAAAGATTGGTATATGGCCTCACGTCAAGGTAGCGACACCATTGAGGTGGCGTACTTAAATGGGATTGATGTGCCATATATTGATCAACTCGAAGGCTTTACCTCAGACGGTGTCACGACAAAAGTGCGTATTGATGCGGGTGTAGCACCGGTTGATTATCGCGGTCTGCTGAAAGTAACGGGTAAGTAAGACGTCTTTTTTCTTCGTTTTATCCTGATGCCCTGATGGGCTTTTTTTTATATCTAAAATCCGGTGCTTCGGCATCGGAAGGAGTTTTTATGGCTAAGAATTATGTACAACAGGGTGGCACGATTGCCCTAATTAACAGCACAAAAGAGATCATTAAAAGTGGTCAATTGGTGCACGTTGGTGCTATTGCTTGTGTTGCGATCACGGATATTCAACCTAACGAAACCGGTGATGGTTTTGCAGAAGGTGTTTTCTTGCTGAATAAGAAAGCCGGTATTGCCTTAAAAGCCGGCACTACGGCGTCCGTTAAAGACAATATCGTGGTGGATACAGGTGGCACACCTGCTGGTGTGGTTTGGGATGATGCGGATGCATCGAGTGAAAATGTTACGGTTAAACTCAATGTGTTCGCACCAGCGGGTACGCCATAAGGTAGGAAACGATGAATCCATTTGAACGGTTGGTAAAAAGAATGGATAACGTGACCGAAGAACGGATGGGGATCCCCATCCGTATTAATGGTGTTTTTTATCAAGCACTCGAATCTCACTTTATCCCTGAACTAGGGCCGATGAGTGGTGATGGGGTGAGTTATGTTATTTTTTCGTCAACCTATCACCCTAAACGAAGCGATGCTGTTGAAATTGATGGGGAAACATACCAAGTCACTCGACACCAAAAGTTTAATGGTAAACCCCATATTTGGATTAAATAAGTGGGTGATATGAAAGGATTAGAGCAAGCCATTAAAAACCTGAATAGCATTAATGATGAAATGGTACCGAAAGCCACCGCAATGGCGATCAATCGTGTTGCTCGCCGTGTCATTAGCCATAGTGTTAAACGGGTTTCAGCCGAAACGAAAGTGCCTCAACGCCTGATCCGTCAACGTGTTCGACTTAATCGAGCGAGCAGTCGCTATAAAACACCTCGCGCTAGATTAGTGATAAACCGGGGTAATTTACCTGCTATTGCGCTGGGTAGTGCTCGCGTTCAACTATCAAGAAAACGAGGCAACCAAAAAGGGGCTGGGAGTGTGTTGAAAGTGGGAAAATTTTCTTTTCCTCATGCCTTTATTCAACAGCTTGATAATGGGCGCTGGCATATTCTTCAGCGCGTTGGGAAAAGTCGTTATCCCATCGAAGTAGTTAAAATACCACTCGTCACACCGTTAACAACAGCTTACACCGAAGAGTCAGAAAAGTTGGTTCAATCTGATATGCCAAAAGAAATGGCATCGGCCTTAAAGCAACAATTACGGCTTTATATAAAAGGGAGGGTTTGGTGATCAAGCACACACAGATCCGACACGCAATTAAAGAGGCGATTGAGCCTCATGCCAATGGGGCGACAGTCTTTGATGGTCGCCCTTTTTTTGTGGATGAAAACGACTTCCCAGCGGTTGCCGTGTATATCACGGATGCTGTCTCAACAGGTGAAAACCTTGATGAAGATAGCTGGCAAGCGATTGTTCACATAGAAGTTTTTCTGAGTGCGAATAGCCCTGATGCTGAATTAGATAAATGGGTTGAAGCTGTGATTTATCCCGCACTGACCTCCATTCCCGCACTGTCCGATCTTATCGAAAATATGACCCCTAATGGCTACGACTACCATCGTGATGAAGAAATGGGGTTATGGGGTTCTGTCGATCTCAATTATCAAATTAGTTACTCAATGTAAAAGGAATCATTATGCCTACACCAAACCCATTAGCACCCGTAAAAGGTGCTGGTACCACGCTTTGGATTTATAGCGGTACCGAAGATCCATTAAAAGCGCCGTTTGATGATACAGATTGGACGCGACTGGCGAAAATTAAAGAGTTACAGCCGGGTGAAATTACCGCAGACAGTTATGACGACACCTATCTTGACGATGAAGATGCGGATTGGAAAGCCACTGCTCAGGGTGAAAAATCAGCAGGTGAAGCCAATATTACGTTGGCATGGAAACCGGGTGAGCAAGGGCAAAAAGATCTGGTTGATTGGTTCCAACTAGGTGATGTTCGTCACTATCGCATTCGTTATCCGAATGGGGCGGTTGATATTTATCGTGGCTGGGTTAGTTCGCTTGGAAAAACAGTGCCCGCAAAAGAAGTGATCACCCGCACGATTAAGATCACTAATAGTGGTCGTCCAGCTCTTGCTGAAGAAATTAAATCAGCGTCAGAGTAAGGAAAAAGTGCGCCCGTTATTAAAAAAGACAATGAATAAAAGGTAACAGTATGTTTTTAAAGAAAAAAGAGTTTACTTATGGTGGTAATTCTGTTGCGTTATATGAATTATCAGCACTGCAACGCATTGAATACTTTGATTTTTTAGTTGAGCAAGCAGAAAAAAACGACGATATTGAAAAAGTGGAAGGCGTTAAAAAAACCGCCCTGATTATTCGTGCAAACACAGAATCGAATGCCTGGTTAGTGTCTCGTTCATTAGCGCACGGTGGATCAGATGATGTTGAACAAATTTATAATGATGTTCTTTCTACATGGAATCCTGAAGCACTCGGTCTCGCAGCTAAAGAGGTGCTGGTGATTAGCGGAATGGCGCAAACTGAAAACACGGAAAATGAAAATATTCACAGTGATGCACAGGAAGAGTCACTGGAAAAGTAGTCGCCCGTGAACATCAATTTATCCTGCGTTTGTCACATGAATTTAAACGTGCTGATTGGCGCAGGATGCTCAGCGAAATGACAGCGACCGAACTCGCTGATTGGTTACACTTCTTTAATGAAACTCCCTTCACCCTCCAACTCATTGATCATGCTTTTTCTGGACTTAACTTCACTGTCGCCAGTGTTTTTGGTGGCAGTGATAATTTATCGCCAGAGGATTTTAGCGTGTTGTTACGAAAACCCGCTGTTGATATGGACGATGAAACCATGATGGCGGTCAGTGAAGGGATAGCGGGCGGAGTACGATATGAGCCAACAAATAGCCGATCTCACGATTAACTTAGGTGCTGAGACAGCAGATTTCAGCCAGCAAATGGGGCGTGTTGAACGTCAACTGCAAGAAACCGCAGAAAAAGCCGAAGCCAGTCAACGACGCATGGCTCAACTGGTTGAACAGCAAGCGCAATCTGCTCGCAGTTCTGCAGAGAGTACTGCGCAATCACTTCAAGAACTTAACAATCAACAAGAAATTTCTCAGCAACAACGAGCGGATTATTATCAGCGGATCGCACAGGAAGAAGCGCGCGCAGCTATTGAATCACGCAAACAAGCCGATGCTTTTTTAGAGCAAGCTCAAAGTGTTGGGCAAACGAGAAATGCACTCGAACAACTCACTGAGGTTTTAAATAAATCAACAAAGGCTTATGACAAGCTCAAAATTACAGGTGAGCAGTTTGCCGAAATTCAGAATGTCACTAAATCAAGAATAAGGGCAATACAAGATCAGCAAGACGCGAATACTGAGAGATATTATAAACAAATTGAAGCCGTTAAAGGCCTATCCGGCAGTGAATCGGCGTTAAGAGCGATTCAGGCTCAGTTAAACCAAGAAGTGAAAAAAGGCACTATCCATCAGCGCGATTATCAGGTGCTTATTTCTGCTATTACTTCAGAATCAATGAAGTTACGCCGAGAAGAAGAGTCTCTAACACAACAAAAAACACGGTTTATTCAGCGACTAAAAGAACAGGTTGCCACTCAAAATTTAAGTCGTGAACAGATGTTGCGTTATCAAGCTTCTCAACTTGGCGTCAGTTCTTCAGCCGAGATCTATATTCGTCGATTATCTGAATCGAACAAAGAAACTAAAGAGTTTGATAAAAACAGCAAGTCATTATCTGGTCGTCTTCAAGGTATTGCCAACTCCTTTAATATGGGCTCACTGGTTCGTGGTGGTATTTGGGGAGGAATTACTGCAGGTCTAACGGGCGTGGCAAAATTAGCTTATGATGCAGAAAGAGAGTTTTCCCAATTTAACAAGCAGTTGATATTAACGGGTAACTACGCTAATAAATCTGCCAGCCAATTAAATGAAATGGCACGAACCCTTGCGGGTGGCGGTATTACGCGTGGTGAAATGGCATCATCCATTTCGAGTGTTGTCGGTACAGGCGTATTTTCCAATAATGAGATTTCCCGTGTTTCAAAAGCGGCCGCACAGATGAATTACATCACAGGGCAGGCGATTGATACCACGATTGATCAGTTTAAACGCTTACAAGATGAACCGCTTCAAATATCGCTTGAATTAGAAAAAGCGAACCACCACCTCACGGCATCCCAATTAGAGCAAATAAGAACGCTCGAATTGCAAGGTAATAAAACAGAAGCAGCTAAATTGGCAATCGATGCTTATGCGCAATCTATCAATGATGGTGCTAATGATATTGTTGAAAATCTTGGTTTTTTAGAGTCTGCATGGAAGGGGGTTCAGGACGCAGCCAAAAAAAGCTGGGATGCGATGCTTAATATTGGGCGAACAAAAGACCTAAAGCAACAGATTAACGAATATGAGCAAATGTTAGTTGAGTTCCAAATAAACCCCGCATCGAAAGGTATTTTCTTTGCTGAAACAAATATGACACCGGATGAGTTAAAAACCAAGGTGGCTGAACTCAAAGAGAAGTTGGCTGATATTGATCTTAAAAAGGCTCAGGATCAAGCTGAAAAAGTAGCTAGCCAATCAGAGGTAAATAAATTCCGAATTAAACAAGAATTCTATAATAAGTATGCAAGCTGGGAAACAAAGAGGAATGCAGAACTTACAAAGTTAAACGCTAATAAACATGCATTATCTGAAGAAGAGTATAAAGAATATGAAAAAATGATTAATTATCGACTAAGAGACCGTCAAATGCCGGGCTCTGGTCGAAGTAAACCTTATAAAGTTTCTGCAGGCGATCGTGAAGAAGAAAAAGCGTCTCGTGATTTATTAGCATTGAAAGCTCAATTGAAAATCCTTGAAGATCACAAAGGTGCTAATGATGTTATTAGTCAGCAACGTAAAGACTTTCAAAAAGAGCAGGCGCAATTTGCAATCTTAGAACAAGCACAGTTGACTCGTCGATTAGATAATGCTGAAAAATCGCTATTAGCCAATAAGGAAAGTATCCTAATTCAAAAGGAAGCATTAGCGATAGAAGGCGATAAAGTTGCTTTGCAAGAGCGTTTAAATAAGATGCAAGATCAGGCTGATAAATATATTGCTCAACAATCGGAAAAACGTAAAGCGATTGAAGAAAGCATGGGTAAATCAGCAAGAGAGCAACAACGTTACTTAGAACGAGCTCAACTTCTTGCGGGACAAAAAGAGAACCCACAGCTAAATAATATGTTAGCCGAGCAACAAAAAACCTATGAGGTTGAAGATCAGAAACGGGCTGATTGGTTAGCGGGCGCCCAAACGGCATGGGGTAACTATAAAGACACCGCGCTTGATGTTAACTCTCAAGTGCAAAATGCCACATCTATGGCCCTTAATGGGTTTAGTAGCCAATTAACTAATGTACTGGTTGATGGTGAAGCAAACTTCAAAGACTTTACAAAATCGATCCTCAAAATGCTGACGGATATCTTTATTAAAATGTCTTTGGTTAAAGGAATAGAGGCGATGGGATTTGGTTTTGGTGCCCCCGTTGCGAATGCGAACGGCGGGGTTTACAACTCAGCCAGCTTAAGTGCTTACAGTGGACAGATCGTGCATAAGCCCACCATGTTTGCCTTTGCAAAAGGTGCGGGCTTGATGGGAGAAGCTGGGCCAGAAGGTATTTTCCCTTTGCGCCGTGGTGCTGATGGGAAGCTGGGTGTTATTGCGAAAATGCCCAATCAGGGAGGAGGCGTTACCCAGCATTATCACATTACCATACAAAATGATGGTAGCAATGGTCAGATAGGGCCTGAAGCATTGAAAAAGGTTTATGAAATCAGTAAGCGAGGTGCTCAGGACTATATAATGAGCCAGCGTCGTGATGGTGGGGCTATGTAGATGGAAATATTTAAGTGGAAAGTTAAACCTGATATGAAAAAGGAGTTTGAGCCTCGAGTAAAATCAGTGAAGTTTGGCGACGGCTATGAACAGCGTCGCACTGATGGTATTAATAATAATCTAAAAAAATACAATGTAACGCTGATCTATATAAATAATGAAAGCTTGCAGATTGAATCATTTTTAGAAAAACATGCTGGTGTTACTGCATTTTTATGGAAGCCACCTCATCAATCAGAATTAATTAAGGTACTATGTCGAAAATGGTCGTCTTCAGCAGGGATGATTAGAACTGAAATAACGGCTGAATTCGAACAAGTTGCATCTTAAATATTGTTAATTGAGGACATATGAAAAAACTTATATTGATAGTTTTATTATTTCCATTTTTTACACAAGCTGAAGTTTCAGAAAAAGATTTTATTATTGATACGATTAATATAACTTGTGCGGAACATAAAGATCCTGAGTTTTGCCGTTGGCAGGTAGAAAATATAAGTGCTGTATCAAGTATAAATACATTAACTTATTACAGATGTAAGCTTGATAATAAAAAAGACAAAGAGTGTCTAAGAGCAGTAGAGATGTTTGATTATATACAAGGACAGTATGATAAAAATATGAACGATATGAAGAAACAATAATATTAACTTAAAGACCCGCTTCGGCGGGTTTTTTATTGGAGCTAATATGCAACATATTCCTCCTGAAATGCGAATTAGTGTTACCGAACTCTCCTCTACTGATGCCTTGCTTGAACTTTACGAATTTGATTTAACTAAAATAGGCGGTATTCGGTACCGCTTTTTTGATGGACTCAATCAGCGTAAAGAGCCGTTAATCTGGCAAGGAAACGCCTATGAGCCTTACCCCGTGAAAGGCGAAGGATTTACCTTTAATGGCAAAGGCCCCTCAGGGCGACCCACTATTACATTGTCGAATTTATTCGGGCTGATTACAGGGATTGCCAGTCAGTTAGATAGTGCAATTGGTGGGCTGGTGGTACGCCGCATTGTCAGTGCTCAATTTTTAGATGCTGTCAATTTTCCTCATGGCAATCCTAATGCCGATCCGTCACAAGAGATTGTGACACGTTGGATCATCGAACAGATAACCAGTTTAAACTCAGTGACTGCTACCTTTATGTTGGCGACACCCAGTGAAACCGACGGATTGATGCTTCCTGGTCGCGTGATTTTGTCAGATATCTGCCCTTGGGGATATCGTTCAGAAGAATGCGGATACAAAGGGCCTCCTGTTGCTGATGAATGGGGAAAACCAACCACCGATCCGTTAAAAGATAAATGCGGTAAGCGTTTGAGTGACTGTAAGTTACGAAAAAACGAATCCCGTATAGGGGCATTTGTTTCTACTTCCCGCATTGGTAATAATTAATTCCCTCCTAAGGTGTTTCTTATGATTGAACAAGCAATTTTAGCGCAGGCAAAAGAGCAAGCGCCCTTAGAGGCGTGTGGCTTATTGATAAGTACCGCGCAGGGTGAACAGTATTTACCTTGCGTTAATCAGCATGCCGATCCGAAAAACCACTTCACGATTTCTTTTGATGATTTTATTCGCGCCGAACAGCAGGGCGAGGTGATCGCGGTTGTACATAGTCACCCTGATGGTCAGCCTTATCTCAGCTCCTTAGATCGACAACTGCAGGTGAACAGTGCGTTGCCGTGGTGGGTGGTCTGTGATGAAAAAATTCACCGCTATCAGCCAGTGCCTCATCTCTTAGGTCGCCAATTTATTCATGGCTCAACAGATTGTTATGGGTTGTTTCGTGATGCTTACCATTTGGCAGGACATGAATTGCCTGACTTTGAGCGACATGATAATTGGTGGCGCCAAGGCAAAGAACTGTACCTCGATAATATGGTGAGCAGTGGCTTTCGGCAGGTCAAAAAAGAAGCCCAGCCGGGCGATATTATTTTGTGTTGCTATGCCAGCTCTCGCGCTAATCACGCGGGGATCTATTTAGGCAATCAAACGATTTTGCATCACATTCCAAACCAACTTAGCAAACGCGAGGAGTATAACGAACGATGGCAACGAATGACGCACTCAATCTGGCGTTACCGAGATTGGCAACCTTCCGACTTTACGGGAATTTGCAACGATTTGGACGTCGCTTTGATTTAAATGTGAATACCGCCTCTGAAGGGCTTCATGCGCTTTTTATTCAAATTCCAGCATTACGTCTCGCCATTCGTGATGGTTGGTATCAAGTCCGCATTGCCGGTACCGATATTTCCCCGCAAGAAGTTCACCAAAAATTCAATGAAGCCTTGCCTGATAATGCGGTCGTCCATATTGTGCCGAAATTATCAGGGGCTAAAAACGTCGGTGTTTTTCAGTTTGTTGCAGGTGCTGCCTTATTTTCATTGGGATGGTGGGGGCCTGCGTGGATCTCTGCAACGGTAGCCACATCTTTGATGGCGGGTGGTGCAGCTATGATGATTGGTGGGGTCGCACAAATGCTGATCCCCGCGCCTAAACCCCCTAATTTATCTCGTGGTGATGAAGAAAAAGGCAATACCTATTTTAGTAATCTTGATAACGCGGTTGCACAAGGGATGCCGGTGCCCATTGCGTATGGCGAAATTATGTGTGGTTCACGTGTCATTTCACAATCCGTTGAAATTATGGATGACAGTGACGGCGAAGATATCGATGCCGGTAAACACGGTGGATAAGAGGAGCTCGTATCATGGGTAAAGGTGGTGGCGGTCAAAGAACACCGTATGAGGCACCGAACGATTTAACATCACGCCAAAAAGCCTCATTAATTGATTTAATCAGTGAGGGGCCAATTGAAGGCCCTATTCATATTCAAGGCTCTATGGACGATTTAGGGTGTATTTATTTGGATGATACGCCAGTGATAGATGGCTCTGGCAATAGCACCATTAATGGGATGTATGCACAATGGCGGGCAGGGACATTAGAGCAACCGGCAATGAGTGGCTTTACCGCGTCTGCGAATGAAGTGCCGGTGGGTATCGAAGTTAAATATAATTCCCCCGTCACTCGTACTATTACCTCACCCAATATTGACCGTTTACGTCTAACCTTTGGTACACAAGCTCTGGTTGAAACCAAAGATAATGGTGATCGCGTACCGACTTCTGTTCAATTACAAATCCAAATCCAGCGCAATGGGACATGGATAACAGAGAAAAACGTCACGATTAATGGCAAACGCTCTAATTCGCCTTATTTAATGGCTGTTGTGTTGGATGATTTACCGCCCGTTCCGTTTAGTGTGCGTATGATCCGCATCACTCAAGACAGCACCTCTGACAAAATCCAAAATAATACAGTCTGGTCGAGTTATTCTGAGTTAGTGGATATTTCACAAACCTATCCGGGTTCTGCAGTTGCGGGATTGATGTTTGATAGTGAGCAGTTTGGCAATAAGTTTCCACGCCGTAATTATCTTATCAAAGGTCGTATTATTCAGGTACCGAGTAATTATGATCCAGATGAACGGATTTACTCGGGAATTTGGGATGGCACCTTTAAACCGTCATTTACCAATAATCCTGCATGGATATTATGGGATTTATTAACCCATCCGCGTTATGGCATGGGGAAACGTCTTAATATCAGTGAGGTCGATAAATTCGCCCTATATGCCATTGGTCGTTATTGTGATGAGCAGGTTGATGATGGGTTCGGTGGAAAAGAGCCCCGCATGGTGTGCAATGCCTACATTACGGACATGCGCAAAGCCTATGATGTCATGGGGGATATGTGTGCCATGATGCGCATTATGCCCGTCTGGAATGGACGAACATTAACCTTTATCCAAGATAGACCGTCTGATGTGGTGTGGCCATATACCAATGCTAATGTGATTGATGGTAACTTTCAGTATAGTTTTAGTGCATTAAAATCGCGTCATACCGCTGTCGAGGTTCGTTTTATTGATCCCGATAATGGCTGGAAAACCAGTGTTGAGCTGGTTGAAGATGATGCCAGTATTGCACGTTTTGGACGTAATGTGATGCGCGTCGATGCCTTTGGTTGTACTAGCAGAGGACAGGCTCATCGTCATGGTCTTTGGTTATTAACGACGGAAAAATTAGAGACGCAGACGGTTGAGTTTACTGTTGGCAGTGAAGGCCTATGTCATATGCCGGGTGATATTATCGAAATTGCCGATAACTATTACGCGGACAATCAAATTGGTGGGCGTCTGACACACATTGATTATGCCTCTCAAACATTAACCTTAGATCGCAATATCGACACACCCCAAAGCGGTAAATCAAGCGTCACGCTCATCAATGCACAAGGTGATCCACAATCGTATGAAGTGTTGAGCTATCCCGCATCCAATCAAATAAAGCTGGATACCTTGCCGTTAGGGTTACGAGAGGGCGGAATTTGGACGTTGACGCTTCCGTCTTTACGTCGCCGATTATTTCGCGCTATCAGCTTGGCTGATAACGGAGATGGCAGTTTTACGGTTATTGCAGTGCAACACACGCCCGAAAAAGAGGCGATTGTTGATAAGGGTGCTAAATTTGAGCCAAAGCCCGATACGCCATTAGGGGGATTTATTCCACCGGTTGAAAATCTTTCTGTGGATATTGAATTGGATGCAAGCGCATGGCAAGTGGAAGCCAGTTGGAATACACCTTATTCCAGCCGAGGAGTCGACTTTTTATTAAAACTCACTACGGGTGATCGTATTGTTGGTACCGCTTCAACCACAGACACAATGTATCGTTTTGGTGGTTTACCTCAGGGGAATTACGTTTTATCCGTCGTTCCTCAAAATGATCGGAAACAAAAAGGCGAGGTGACCACAACTTCATTCGCGATTAATCCACCATTACCACCGAGTTATATTGAAGTGGAATCCGGTTATTTTAGCTTGGGTATTATTCCGCGTTCTGGCGGTCAAAATAGCTTACGAGCACAGTATGAGTTTTGGTTTTCAGAAAAGCAGATCACGGATATTCGCGAAGTAGAAAGTCGCGCTGAATATTTAGGTGTTAGTTCTATGTGGGTTATTCAAGGACGCAACCTAAAAGCAGGGCATACTTATTATATTTATGTTCGCAGTATAAACGCTGTTGGAAAGTCAGCGTTTGTTGAAGCCAAAGGGGAGCCTAATAGTAATACCAAAGAAATACTCGATGAGCTAGACGGTCAGTTCATGACAGCAGATGCCGGCAAACAACTCAGTGATAAATTAGATTGGAATGCTGAGACAGCACTAATCCTTAGTAACGCAAGTCATCGTAATTTCAGACAGTTGTTAATAAAACATGCTGAATCTCAGGCTGGAATCAAGGAGCTATGGCAAGTCCGCGCTACGGATAACGAAGCATGGGCACAGGAAGTTAAAGAAATTTACTCCGCTGTTGGTGACAACAAATCTGCAATTAAAGAGACTCAAACGTCAATTACCAATCTTGATGAGGCTATCGGTCAGCGCTTTACTGAAATACGTACTGAGGTTAATCAGGCTCAAGCTGATATTGTTTCAAATTCTCAAGCCATCTCTAACACAAATGAAGCTTTTGCTGAAAACAAAACACAAGTTCAAGCTAAGTTTAATGAACAGGAAGGTTTGATTCAGGAGAAGATGCAAGCCACATTCAATCAATCTGGCGACGGTGTTGTCACTCACTCAATTAATATCACGATTGTTCATGACAAAGTTAAATATAACGCAGCAGGGCAAGTGATTAGTGCTCAAGTTAAGAATGGCAAGCTTGAATCATTCTTTGGTTATAACGCGAATAATTTCGCTTGGTACAACCCCGCAAATGGCAAGATGGAATTATTCATGTACGCCAAGAATGGGCAATTGTTTATTCGAGATTTATTTATCGAAGATGGTTCTATTACAAATGCAAAAATAGGAAATGTGATTCAATCTAATAATTATTTAAATGGGAGACCGAGCTGGATAATTAATAAAAATGGGTTTGCTGAGTTTCAGAACATAAAAGCAAGAGGAGAAATAGAGGCAACTTCTGGACGTTTAAAAAATGTAGTTATTGAGAAGAGTTGTGAAATACTCGGAACGTTAAATGTTGAGAACTTAGAAGGGAATATAGTTACAGTTACTCAAGATGTTTATCGTAGTCTCTCTTTCCCTCATAGTGAAATTGTTGAATTATTTAAAGTTAAACGAAGAACTCAAAAGTGTTTTATATGGGTGCAAGGCGCATTAAATCCATACGAAAGAATACCAAATAATGGTGTCAGGGTAGAGAACAGAGCAGCATTTGCATACCGCGCACCCGGCTACGGTTATAATGGAGGAGAAGCCGATATCTATATTGATGGGATCATTCAGCCCAAACCTAACACCTACAACATGGAGGGGCTAGCATCGCCTGATTTTTATGCTGTAAATGAGTTTGTGCTGGAATTAGGTCCGGGTGAAGGTGTTGCCAGTATAGGCATAAAAATCCCTCGACTCGACAATCAAACGACACGTTTTATTATGCGAGCCAGAATAATCGTATTTCCAGATAATCAAGATGTTATTTTTTAATTAAACCATGGAATAAATCAATTATGATATTAATTGAGTGAGTGACAACACCGTCGCCAGATTGATTGAATGTGGCTTGCATCT
>RWZF01000057.1_pt1 | contig 17494 bp, 18 predicted proteins | sample 2187671 | NCBI WGS metagenome assembly RWZF01 (sample SAMN10531868, study PRJNA481165) | viral metagenome | isolation source: viral particles purified by filtration and ultracentrifugation from about... | host: Nasonia longicornis 2.1 | place: USA:Tennessee | collected 2011-04-01
AGAGCTGATTATTGGCTAATTCTACCGCTAACCTTCGAAATAACGCTAACCCGATTTTTTTCCTTTTTTACGAGGCACTAATGGCAGGAAAACGAAAGCGCTCCGACAGTGTGAGTGCTGAAATTCAAGCCATGCAAAATGCTGCCGCTGATACCATCGAACCGCCACGCCATGCAGGTTTGGAGAAAAAAGCGGAGCCATTTTGGCATGACAATATCCGCTCGAAAGCCCTAGACAGTTGGACGCCTTCTGACCTGTTGGCGGCGGTAGAATTAGCCAATAATCAGCTCTATATCACCGTTTTACGGCGTGATTTACGCAAAGAAGAGCGAATACGAGGTGAGGAGCGCAACGAAGCGCTGATCAAAGATTTGCGCAAGCAGGTCGTGGAGTTACAGCGTACGGTGCTAGCACAACGCCGTGATTTACAAATCCATTCTCACGCCACTAACGGCGAAAGTCGTGACCAACGCAATCGAAACAAAAACGATGCCAATGCCAGAAGCACCCTGAATGACATGCAGGATGATGATCTACTGGCGGCTCCCATGCATTAAGGAGGAACCATGACACGAGGTGAACGTGTTATCGCGTTTATTGAGCGTTACTGTATTGTTCCCGAAGGGGAGCTATTAGGCCAACCTATGCGGTTGGATGATTTCCAAAAGCGGTTTATTTTGGCGATTTACGATAACCCACATCGCACGGATAAAGCCTATTTAAGTATTGCCCGTAAGAACGGGAAGACAGGGTTGATTGCCGGCATTTTACTGGCGCATTTGATTGGCCCTGAAGCGGTGCAAAACTCACAAATTGTCAGTGGCGCCATGAGCCGAGAGCAAGCCGCAATCGTGTTCAATTTGGCGGTGAAGATGATTAACCTGAATCCGAAGCTCCAAGAGATTGTCCACATTATCCCCAGTGGCAAGCGATTAGTCGGCAAGCCGTGCAATGTGGAGTATCGCGCCTTATCCGCCGAAGGCAAAACCGCACACGGCTTATCGCCTGTTTTGGCTATTCTTGATGAAGTTGGGCAGATAGTGGGTCCGCGCAGTGAGTTTGTGGACGCAATAGTCACCTCGCAAGGGGCGCATAAAAACCCGTTACTGATTGCGATCAGTACACAGGCCGCGAACGATGCCGACTTGTTGAGCATCTGGTTAGATGATGCCAAAAACTCCAAAGATCCACACATTGTGTCCCATGTGTATGAAGCAGATAAAGACGCGGATGTGTTAGATCCCGAGGCATGGAAAGCGGCGAACCCTGCGCTGGGTAATTTCCGTTCTCTGGATGATATGAAGCGATTAGCTGAAATGGCCTCACGCATGCCGTCGAGTGAAAACACCTTTCGTAACCTGAATTTAAACCAGCGTGTTTCCACGGTATCACCGTTTATTTCTCGTTCAGTGTGGGAATCCTGCCAATCACCGGTTCAACCGATTGTCGGCAAATGTTATGCCGGCCTTGATTTGTCAGAATCGAAAGACTTAACCGCCTTGGTGGTGATCGGTCAGTCTGCGGATGGTAAGTGGAATTTATACCCGTTCTTTTGGACGCCTAAACAAACGTTATTAGATCGCGCCAAAACTGACCGTGTACCGTATGACGTCTGGGAAAAGCAAGGCTTGCTTCGCACAACTCCCGGCTCCATGGTGGATTACGATTATGTCGTGAAAGATATCGCGCTGATCCTTTCTGATTTTGATATTGAGGTCGTGGCGTTTGACCGTTGGCGCATCGAGATATTTAAGAAGGCGGCTGAAAATATCGGTTTAAGTCTGCCGCTGGTTGAATTTGGGCAGGGCTACAAAGACATGGCACCTGCACTGGATAAGCTTGAGCAAATGTTACTGAACAAACAAATCCGGCACGGTAATCATCCTGTGATGAACATGTGCGCCGCGAATGCCATTACTGTCAAAGATGCGGCGTCTAACCGTAAATTAACCAAAGAAAAATCCACAGGGCGTATGGATGGCATGGTGGCCTTTGCCATGGCGGTCGGGGCTTCAAATGGTGTTGAGGTTGAACGTGGGGACGTCGATGGCTTTTTTGATGATCCAATCATGGTAGGGTTCTAATGGCCAGACGAAAATCACAACGCAAGGCTCGGCAGCTACAGGCTAGCCAGCAAAAAACGCCGGTAGGGATTGAGACTCAAGACTTGCTGAAGGCACTGGGCGGATTAAGCAGTAGTGGGAAGACCGTATCAACAGATAAGGCGCTACAGCTTTCTGCTGTCTGGTCATGCATTCGCTTATTAAGTGAATCTATTTCAACGCTGCCCTTGAAAATTTACCAGTATCAAGCGGACGGTTCTCGGGTGATAGCGAAAGACCATCCTGCCTATCGTGTACTGTGCCGGCGGCCTAACGCGGAAATGACCCCCTCACGATTTATGTTAATGGTGGTAGCCAGTATCTGCTTGCAGGGGAACGCTTACGTTGAAAAACAGTATATTGGCTCTAAGTTGGTTTCTCTACAGCCATTACTGCCGCAATCGGTGACGGTAAAACGACTCGATAATGGGTTGCTGGATTATCAATATACCGGGCAAGGTGGCAAAAACCGACCCATCCCCGTTAAAAACATGATGCATATTCGCGGGTTTGGGTTGGATGGTATTGTCGGGCTGACGCCTATTCAGATGGGGCGTAATATTTTAGGCTCAGCGATTGCCACCGATGAAACTGCCGCCAAAATTTTTCGCAACGGCTTGCTGGCATCGGGTTTCTTGTCCTCAAAAACGGCACTGACAAAAGAGCAGCGTGAAAAGTTGCGCGGCTACTTAAATGCATTCATCAGTTCTGAAAATGCGGGCAAGTTGATGATCTTGGAAAATGACCTGAGCTATAACGGCATTTCCATGAACCCCGAAGATGCGCAGTTGTTACAAAGCCGATCATGGAGTATTGAGGAAATTTGCCGCTGGTTTCGTGTACCGCCCTTTATGGTCGGTCACGCGGATAAGCAAAGTAGCTGGGCGTCGAGTGTAGAAGGCATGAATATGCAGTTTCTAACCAATACGCTGCGTCCACTTTTGGTCAATATTGAGCAAGAAATTAGTCGCTGTTTACTCGACAGTGATGATGAATATTATGCGGAGTTTTCGGTTGAAGGCTTATTGCGTGCCGACAGTGCGGGACGTTCAGCGTATTACACTACCGCCCTACAAAATGGCTGGATGAGTCGCAACGATGTGAGGCGACTTGAGAACCTGCCACCAATTGATGGGGGCGATATTTATACCGTTCAGCTCAACCTCACGCCGATTGATCAACTCGGGAAAGATAGTGCAGGCAATGAAGCTGAGAAGCTCAAGGCGCAGCTAACTAACTGGTTATTCCCAGAAAGTAACCCACCGACTCAACCTAACAAACCTCATTCCGAGGAGTAAATTGAATGAAAAAAAGTCATTTGCCAGTTGCGCTGGCGGATCGCCCTTGCGCATCGATTAGCTATGAACTCAAGCCTAAAGCGCTAGATAAGTGGAATAGTGGTATTCGTGCAGCCAGTTCTGACAACACCATTTCGGTATTAGATGTGATTGGTGAAGATTATTGGGGTGAAGGTGTCACCGCCAAGCGTATATCTGCCGCACTTCGCGCCATTGGGAACAATGATGTTGTTGTCAATATTAATAGCCCGGGTGGGGACATGTTTGAAGGGCTAGCCATTTATAACTTACTTCGTGCTCATAGTGGCAAAGTCACCGTTAACATTTTAGGTATTGCGGCTTCAGCGGCTTCCATTATTGCCATGGCAGGTGACGAAATACAAATTGGCCGTGGTGCCTTTTTGATGATCCACAACTGCTGGGCTGTTGGTATTGGTAATCGCCATGATTTTGCCAAACTGGCAAATGACCTCGCTCCTTTTGATAAATCGATGGCGGATATCTATGTGGCGCGAAGCGGTCAATCCGATGAATCCGTTAGCCAGATGATGGATAACGAAACTTACATTGGTGCCAGTGATGCGATTGAAAAAGGCTTTGCGGATAGTTTGCTGGCGGTTGATGCCGTTGACGATGGTGACGAAAGCCCGCAAGCCGCCATCCGTAAATTAGATGCATTATTGGCTAAATCTAAAACCCCGCGCTCTGAGCGTCGAAAACTCATTAGTGCTTTAACGCGAAGTATGCCGAGCGCTACTTCAGATCCCGACGGTACGCCAAGCGCTACCCCCAATATTAACCCTGAATCCCTTTCGGAACTGGAGAAGGCCATCGATGCCTTCGCTAACCTATCAAAATAATTGGAGACACTATGTCTGATACAAATGAACTATTGAAAAGCCTGTCCGCTAAAATCGAAAAAGCGAACAGTGAGTTTAACGCCAAAGCGGAAGAAGCACTCAAAGAAGCTCAAAAGGTAGGTAGCTTAAGCAGTGAAACAAAAGCTGCTGTTGACCAAATGGCAGCAGAATTGAACGCGCTGCGTGAGTCAGAAAAAACGCTTAAAGCCTCATTGGGTGAGTTGGAGCAGCATGTCGCGCAAATGCCGCTTAATAATGCGGTTCAAGCTGCAAAAAGTTTTGGTCAGCAGGTGATTTCAGCCGAAACACTGAAAGATATTAACTCCAGCATTCAGGCAAGTAAGCGTATTTCTATCCCCGTACAAGCAGCATTGACTTCCGTTGACGTTGCGGAAGGTGTGGTTGAGCCGCAGCGCTTACCGGGGATTGATGTTGCACCGAAACAGCGCTTATTTATCCGCGATTTAATTGCACCAGGGAAAACCACTTCACCAGCAATTTTCTGGGTGCAGCAAACAGGCTTCACGAACGCCGCAAAAGTCGTGCCGGAAAATACGACCAAGCCTTACAGCGATATTGAATTCGCCACCAAGATCACCCCAGTTACCACCATTGCGCACATGTTCAAAGCGTCTAAGCAAATCTTGGATGATTTTGCACAACTGAAGTCATTGGTTGATGCTGAAATGCGTTACGGCTTGAAATTTGTCGAAGAGCAAGAAATTTTGTTCGGTGACGGCTCTGGCGCACATTTGCACGGCATCATCCCGCAAGCGTCGAAGTTCAAAGCAGAGTTTGATGTTGACCAGCAAAACGGCATTGATGATTTACGACTGGCCATGTTGCAAGCGCAACTAGCACGATTCCCAGCAACAGGTCACGTTCTGCACTTTATTGACTGGGCGAAGATTGAGCTACTCAAAGATACGTTGGGTCGCTATATTCTGGCCAATCCATCTGCATTAACGGGACCAACGTTATGGGGCTTGCCGATTGTGGTCACTGAAACAACGGCGTTCAAAGGTAAGTTCTTAACGGGTGCCTTTAACGCAGGTGCGCAAATCTTTGATCGTGAAGAAACGAATGTGGTGATTTCAACCGAAAACGCGGATGACTTTGAGAAAAACATGATCTCTATCCGTTGTGAAGAGCGTCTGGCGTTAGCCCTAAAGCGTCCTGAAGCGTTTGTTTATGGTGATTTCACACCGCCAAAAGCGGGCGAGTAATCCACTCAGGCGGCTTTTGTGGTCGCCTTCTTTCTGAGGTGAGAAGATGAAATTAACAATATTACGTGCAATCTATTTTGGCGGCAGCGTGGCGATTGAAGGTGATGAGATTGATACTACCGAGCAACATGGGCGTGAACTTATTCAAAAAGGTTATGCAGCTGAAATAGAAGGTGAGCAAATTACTGTAGAGCCAGAGCCAGAGCCAGAGCCAGAGCCAGAGCCAGAGCCAAGAAAAGAAACTAAGGTTAAAAAGGAGAAATAATGCTTTCTCTTGAACTCGTTAAATCTCATTGCAATATCGACGCTGATTTTACGGATGATGACAAGCTTTTAGCGCTTTATGTGGGTTCTGCTGTGAAGTATGTAGAAAATTACACGCGCAGAAAACTCTATGAAAGCGAGTCATCAGCAGGTTATCAGGACGACCCTGACCCATTGTTATTGAGTGATGACGTTTCAGCAGCCTTACTTTTACTGGTCGGGCAGTGGTATGAAAACCGTGAAAACATCATTAGCGGACAATCATTTTCAACTCAGCCGTTTGCTGTTTCTGCGCTACTTCAACCTTACCGTATTTATGGGTTATAGGAGGCAACATGCAGGCTGGTCGCTTACGTAACACCGTGACTTTCCAACAAAACACCCCAATCGAATTACCTTCAGGCACTTATGATGATCACTGGGTCGATATTGCGACTGTTCGAGCCGAAGTTAAACCGATTAGTGGCCGCGAACTACTCGCGGCGGATGCGGAAATGTCCGAAGTCACGGTTCGGGTTTGGATGCGTTATCGCTCTGATATCACTCCTGCTTGCCGCATGGTCTACCGCGGACTGAACTACGATATTCAGTCGGTTATTCCTGATGTGAAATCTACCCGTCTCGAGCTGTTATGCAAACAAGGGGTCTCTGATGGTTGATATGAGTATAGATTTCAGCGGCTTCCTTGATATTTCCAAAGATCTCGAATTATTAAGCAAAGCTGAAAGTAATAAAGTGCTGCGACAGGCAACTTATGGCGCAGCCAGTGTATTACGTGATGAGGCAAGAGCAAAAGCCCCAAAACGAACCGGCAAATTAGCGCGAAACATTGTGGCCAGTTCACAGCGTATTCGTAAGCAAGGCGAAGTGTCCGCTGGGGTTTATGTCCGTGGTAGTAATAAAGAGGGTACAAACAGCGACAATAAGATGAAAGCGGATGATCCGCGCAATGCATTTTATTGGTGGTTTCTTGAAAATGGCACTTCAAAAATGCCGCCGCGTCCTTTTATTCGTCCTGCATTTGATAGTAAAGCTGATGAAGCAGCAGAGTTTGCGATCAGCAAGTTAAACCAAGCGATTGATGAGGTACTAAGGCGATGACAGAAGGTGATATCGTTCCCTTATTAAAACCCGTATTACCGAATAAGGTTTTTTCTTATGTTGCCCCGCAGAGTAAGCCCGTTGCAGCCCCTTGGTGTATTTTATCTATTTACGATATCCCAAGTGATGTTCTCAGTGGTCAAGCGGAAACGATGACCAATGTTCAAATTGATATTTATGCCGGCACGGTTGATGAAGCACGGATTATTCGTGACGGAATGAGACAAGCTATCGGCGTTTTAGCGCCAGCCTCAATCACTGAGCGGCAATCTTATGAATCCGACACAAAGCTTTTTCGCGCAACGCTAGAATGTCAAGTTTGGCAATAAATCAACACTACCCTCATAAGCTGCTACGGCGGCTTTTTTTATGTCTATAGGAAACCAATATGGCAAGTCAACATGAAAGAACACAAGGTACTAAAATCAGTGTCTCTAAATTACCGGCAATCGATATTACCGCAGTCGACACGGATTCATTATCCATTGACTGCACAACAAAAGAGATTAGTTACACAGGTGGTCAAAAGGCCGACATTGATGTTACAACACTTTGTTCTACCGAGCAGGAAAATATAAACGGCTTAGCTGCGCCTGCCGAAGTGACGATTAGTGGTAACTGGGCACCTGCCGAAGGGCAAGAAGTGCTTCGCCAAGCTTATGATAATGATACTGTTCACGCGTTTAAAGTGGTGTTTCCCTCCAATAACGGCTATGCCTTTTTAGCGGAAGTACGCCAAAACAGCTGGTCTGTTTCTACAAATGGGATTGTTACTGCCTCTTTCACGCTACGACTGAAAGGCAAAGCGACACCTGTCGTGAAAGGCAAGTCAGCTCCAGCAACTCAGTCAGGAGGTACTAAGTAATGGCTAAGACAAAATTGAATTTGCGCAATATTGCGTTAAATGCTGCACAATCTTTTCGTACCAAAAAAATCACTGTGTCCGAATGGGGCTGTGATGTTGTACTGCGTGAGCCATCCGTGTCTATTTGGCTGAAATGGCTAAAAGAGCATCGCGATCTGGGGGATTCGACAGAACTCAGTACAGAAGATATTGTGCGGCGCAACCTCGAAACAGATGTTGAGTTTTTAATCAACGTATTACTCGAGGAAGATTTAACCCCTGTTTTTACGCCAGAAGATAAAGCTGAAGTGCTGAAAATTTATGGTCCAGTACATGCTCGTTTAGTTAATCAAGCCTTTCAACTAATAACCAGTACGAACGAAGCGGAAAAAAAGTCCGTGAACCTGCACTAAAATTCTTGCTTACATTAGCCTTACGGCTAGGAAAAACCCTCTCTGAAATCGGTACTATGCCCGCCAGTGAATTACAGTTGTGGTGGGCGTTTGATTCGATAAATCCCATTGGTGATGCTCGTCAGGATGTGCATGCAGCCCAGATCACGGCAGCTATTTTCAATGCGCAAGGGGTAAAAACCACCCTGAACGATACACTGATCCAATGGGATGTTGAGAGTGTGCAGGGGAAAGAGAGCGACGAGACAGGGCTAGAAAGCTTTTTTGCTTCGTTATCATAATTACACCTAAGGCTCATTATCCTACGGTAGCCATGCATTATGTCAAAACTCCGCGAACTTATTATCAAAATATCCGCTAACTCAACGAGTTATCAAGCGGAGATTGCCAAAGCTTCCCGTTCAGGCAATGAGTATTATAGAACCATGAGCGCCAATAGTCGGCGTTTTGAGCGCGATATGCGCTCTCAGCGTCAGGCTTTGTTGGATATCAATAAACAACTCGCTTCTGTCACTAGCACGGCAAAAATGATGTCGGGTGCCTTGGCGGGTTTCTTTTCAGTTTCAACCCTGATCACGGCGGTAGATGATTGGGGGCAAATGTCAGCGCGGATCAAGATGGCGCTGAATTCAGTTGAAGGCGATGTTAGTCGCTATGAAGAGCTTCAGCAGCGTTTTTTAACGGTGAGCAACCGAAACGGTAAAGCGATAGAAACCACCCAAGAATTGTATGTAGGTTCAGCCTCAGCCATGAAAGAGTTGGGCTACTCTACAGCAAACACATTAGACTATATTGAATCGCTATCTTCTGTTTTTACCGCCAATGCGACCAGTGCGCAACAAACGGAATCGGCATTCACGGCATTAAACCGTTCAATGGTGACAGGTGTTTTAAAAGGTAACGATTGGCATTCTGTATTAAATGCCATGCCTTCTGTTGTGGGTGATATTGCCAAAGAACTCTCTCGCATGCGCGGTGGCATTAAAGTCACTGAAAATGAAGTTAAGTTGATGGCCACCAAAGGTGGTATATCGATGCAATTATTTGCAAATGCGGTGATTAACGCCAGAGACGCAAATAATGCACTTGCAGATAGCATGGATAATACGACTGAGGATGGATTCACTAAAGCAACGAATGCGGCTAAAAAATATTTTGGGGAAATAAACGCCAGCTGGGGTATTACCCGCTCCATGTCGGCAGGTTTGGCAACGCTCACTGAAAACTTTAGCAGTTTTGCGGCAGTAGCAATCGCCGTTGGTGGTATTGGTCTATCGCGTTATATGGGTAATTTGTCGCTCAGTGCCTATGAGGCGGGCAAAAATATGCTCGTCACTGCGAAAAACAATTATGTTTTGAATGCGGCGCAAGCGAAGGGGCTGGAAACCACACTTGCACAAATTCGTGCCGATAAAGCTCACGCCATGTCCACGCAAGAATCATTAGGTGTTCAACTTCAAGCGGCAAGAACCGAGGAGCGACGAGCTGCAATCAGACAGCAACAGTCAGCCAACTACGCGAAAATTATTGCACTCAATAAAGCTGAAACCGCAAGCGTTAATGAGCTAACAGCCGCACAAAATAGACTTAATTATGCCGCTCGTGCTATGAGAGGAACTTTAGCATTATTGGGCGGTCCTGTTGGTGCCGCAATGATGGCCGGCGGGGCGTTGTTTTACTTTTCGGAAAAAGCAGACGAGGCCAAGCAAAAAGCCATCGGGCTTAAAGATGCTCTACATGATACAAAAAATGCATTAATGCAATTAACTAATGCTCAGCTTGCGGTTAAAGAACTAGATCTGCGTAGCCAAATGGCTGAAGCAATAACAGAAAGAAATAAGCTCCAAAAAGACGTTAATGACCTTCAAGGGCATATAAAAAGCGCCTCTAAAGGGGAATACGATTCATGGGGGATCTTTGGTAAAGCTTATAATAAGAGGGTTGACGCATGGACGGATGAGCTAACTAAAGCCAAAGGTCAAATTGATGATATAAACTCTGGATATCAAAAGGCTAATGACCAGTTAAAGCTCATAGAAAATGTTAGAGCTAGCTTAGCTAAAGGGGAAAAGCCTCAGCAAGATAACGCGGAGATCGGTTTACCTCCTCCTAAGCTAACCAGTGGTGATGATAAGGATAAAGGCAAAACTAAAGCTGTTAACGATTATCAGCAATTACGCAAATCTATTGAGTCTGAGCATTTTTCAAGTCTGCAAAAAATACTTGCTGATGAAACAGAGAATAATGACAAGTTACTTTCCTTGTACAAAAAAGGTTATGTCAGTCAATCCGAAGTACAACGCCTTGCTCTACTAAATGCGGAAAATCATCAGCAAAAGAGATTGGAACTTGCTGAAAAGTACGATCCCTATGCAGCGATTGTTCGCAAGGAAAAAGAAGCTGCAAGGGAATTAAACGAACTTCGTCAAGCTAACTTGTTGAGCGAACAACAGTATTATACCGCGAGCTTGCAACTGCATAATGATTACACCAAACAAAAGCTTACCGAAGAAGCCAACCAAAAGGCGTTACCGAGTTATGATCTTGCGGGTGATATTGACCCTGTTGTTAAGCTGCAAAACCAGCTTAATGAACAGCAAGCATTGTATGAGGCCTATCGCAACAACGACTTGATTAGCCAAGAGCGGTATCAGGAGTTGATGATTGCTGCGACGAATCGCTCTAAAGAAGCACAGCTAGAAGCCGCTAAAGAACTTTATGGCGCACAAGGTAATTGGCAGAAAATGCAGATGAACCTGCTAGAAACTGTTGAGCAACGTACTAGCAACGCATTAACGGGGATCTTAACAGGTTCTAAGTCATTTTCAGAAGCCCTTCAAGAGCTATCCGCTTCGCTGGCACAATCCATTATTCAAGACCTTATTCGTATTGCCATGCAAGCTATGATCACCAATGCTTTGACTGGGCTTTTTGGTGGTTTTGCTGGTGGCGCATCCGCAGGTGCTGGTGCAGGAGCCTCTAGTGCAAACACGGGCGCGATGGGAATGTCTACGGGCTGGCAAAGTTATGTGCCAAACGCTAAGGGCGGAATGTATAACACGCCCGGGCTAAGCGCTTATAGTGGTCAGGTTATCGATGCGCCGACATTCTTCCCGTTTGCAAAAGGAGGAGTTCCATCGCTGGGTTTAATGGGGGAAGCAGGACCTGAAGCAATTATGCCTTTAACTCGGTCTAAAGATGGTTCGCTGGGCGTTCGTGCTCAATTACCTAAGATTGATATGCCAGTAAATGAGAAATCAGCTGGCGGTACGATTATCCAGCAGGAAATTCACGTCCATGGTAATGGGGATGCTGCGCTTGAGGCAGCGTTAAGGGAGGCTGCACGGCAAGGGGCAGAGGATGGGGCAAATAAAGCGGAGGCTAGAATTATGCGAGACTTTCAAACAAATGGTAAGTTACGAAAAACGCTAGGAAAATAGACATGGATATTTTAACTTGGCCTAAAGCGCTAGAGCCATCAGCGCTTGACTGGCAGCTTATTAGTAACTCCAAGACGTTTATTTCGACTTTTACTGGGAGCGCGCAAACCGTGCGCTATCCCGGCAGCCGTTGGCGTTGTGATTTAACACTCAATAATTTAACAGATGAGAAATCACGGCTACTGGAAGTCATTCTTGCACAGCTAGACGGCGAGTCGGGGCGCATCAAACTATTTGATTGGGTTCGGATAGGTGCGGCTGATATGGGGGAGCCTATTATTAATCAGCCAAATCAGACGGGACGAACTTTATTAACTAAGGGGTGGAAGCCTAACTCATTGGTACTAAGGGCTGCGGATAACATTACCATTAATCACGAGCTTAAAAAAGTGACTTCTGATGTGATCAGTGATGCTGAGGGAAATGCAACTATTACATTTTCCCCGATGCTTCGTAGTTCACCAATTGCAGGGGAAAAAATTGAAGTGCGCGATCCCTATGGTATTTTTAAGCTTACGGATAATAACCAGGGTCGATTACGTCGAGTACCGGGTGTATTTACGTCAACCACGCTCTCTTTTGAGGAGGCGCTTTATTGATGAACTATCATCCTTTTTCAAATGAAATGGTTAAAGCGATTAATGATGGCTGCTATCTTATTGTAGCAGCTAAACTTGATCTTAAGTCAGGTGTAACACGCGTCCATACCGGAACTGGAAACATCATCATTGCTGGGGAGGTTTATCAAGGTGTTGGAAAATTTGGAGGAATCGAAACCGTATCGGAAGAAAATACAACTAGCCCTCAGCAGCTTATCTTATCCCTTAGCGGCTTTGATTCATCGCTGTTAGGAGATGTGATGAATGAGCGTAGTCGTGGTCGCGATGTTAGATTAATGATGGTTGCGCTCAATGAAGATGGGCAACCTATTCTTGCTGAAGTGCTATTTGCAGGTCAGATTAGCAATATTGGCGTAAGTGTGGGTGATAAGTGCGAAGTTGCAGTCACTGTCTCAAATCGCTTTGAACGCTGGTCTCAGGGATTACCAGACAGGTTTACCGATGAATCATGGCAAAAGCGACATATAGGCGATCGTATATTTCGATTCGTGGCACAAATGGCTGAAAGAGCAATTTATTGGGGGAGCAAAAAAGATGCCCCTGCATTTATTTATAAATGATAAATGGTATGATTCCATCAAATTTGTTAAATAGAGGGTTTAGCATGGAACCGTATTTTATTGCGAATGTCATTATCGTACTTATTTCTATTTTGATTTGGTTTTTTCTAAACAGAGCTAGTGTTAGAGCAAATAGAGTTGTTGAATTATTGGAGCTCATAGATAAAAAAAATAGCAAACAAATAGAATTGTTATCCTCAATTTTGGAGTCAAGCTCCATTTCGACAGATTCAGTTCAAAAGAAACAAGCATTGACTGATTATTTTAATGAAGCAAAATTAATTGGTGATAGCTTTATTCTAGGTGATGGTAAATTAAATAAAGATTATGTTATTAAATTTGCAGAGTATGGAAATAAATACATAGAGTCTGAGAAATTAAAAGGTGAAGATATTAATAACAGCATTGATTTATTTACCATGTTAAAAAATGAAAAGTTTTCTAGCTTATCGGGTGAGAATAAAGAAATTGCAAACAAATTATATAAGGATTCTATAACATTTTTATAGCTATTAATTTTATCGAATTAACCCACTCATGAAGTGGGTTTTTTTATGCACGGAGATCAACAATGCGACATATCAACTGGACAACTCGACTCCCTCAAACACTGCAAAATGCTATGCAAAAACCCTTTTCATGGGGTGAGCATGATTGCTGCTTATTTGCCGCTGATTGCGTGATAGCTATTTGTGATTTTGATCCGTGCGAAAGTTTGCGAGGTCGATACAAAACAAAAACAGGGGCGCAGCGTGTATTGAAGTCAGAGTTTGGCGATATCGAATCAGCACTATCTCGTTTCTTTACTGAAATCCCAGCAGATACCGCAAGTCGCGGTGACATTGTTCTGTTTGAAGGTGACGAAGGGAAAACGCTTGGCGTGTTGTGGGCGAATAAAATTTGGGCGGTTACTGAAGAAGGGGCTAGACCCGTAAGGCATCAACCAATCAGAGCATGGAGAGTAGAGTAAATGGGTAAGACAGTCACCAATATCGTTTCTGCTGGACTGATGGTTGCAGGTGTCATTGTTACTGGCGGACTCGGAACGGCTTTAATTGCAGCGGGTATTGCTGTTCAAACTGCTGGCTCGATGATCTTCAAAGACAAAATGCCCTCTGGTTACCGCGACCAATCAGAACGCAAGCAGATGCTTCGCTCCCCGACTGCACCAGAAACAATCATTGTCGGTAAAACAGTATGCTCAGGTTTGCTATTTTTCGCTGAAGAAGAAAAAGGTGAACAAACAGACGGCGAGCGCTTATTTCTAGCGTTAGCCATTGCAGCACACAAACTCGATCATATTGGCCAGATTTGGTTGAACGATGATTTGATTGGTGAGTTTGGCGATAAAGCTGAGTATGAATTTCATAACGGCCGCACTGATTGCGATCCGTATATGCTGAAAAATGCCCCTAGCTGGAAAGAGGATATGATAGGGGATGGCCTCGCGTGGTTGCGCTTAACGCTAAAGTATGATGCTGAAAAATTCCCGTACGGTGTGCCGAATGTCAAAGTCGAAGTATGGGGGAAGCAAATCTATGATCCGCGCACTGATAAAATCATTTGGAGCAATAACGGCGCGTTAGTTATTCTCGATTACTATCGTAGCTATTTAAGTGTGCCCGATTCCGACATTGATTTTGATTCATTCAAAGTGGCTGCTGATTTATGCGATGAACCTGTCACTACACCTGAAGGTGAGACTGAGCCTCGCTATACCATCAACGGTGCTTATGAGCTTTCCGAATCGCCAGCATCGATACTTGACCACATGCACAAATGCATAGCTGCTGAACCGACTTATGTAGCGGGCAAACATGGAATTTTGATGCAAGCCTATAATGGTCCTGCGGTATTACGCATTGAACCCAGTCAAATCATCGATACTGTGAACATCACGCCAGAACTTGCGCTACGCGATGCGACAAATGCAATTTACGGCACATTCGTTGATGCAGAGCAGCAGTACATTAAAACCGATTTTGAGCCGGTTATTGTTGATGAATGGGTTGATGAGGATGGATTAGAAATCAAAGAAAATATGGATTACCGCTTTGTTAGCAGTCCATATCAGGCGGCACGATTAGCCAATCTCTATTTACGCAAAAAACGCGCAGGCCGCCGCATTCAGTTAAAAATGAACATGGACGGTTACGCATACAGACCAGGGGATGTGGTTTTATTAAACCTGCCTCATATAGGGATCCAGAACTTCGAGTGCCGAGTTGCTGAGTGGAAGTTTCACCCGCAAGAGGGCGTTGATATTCTCCTAGAGGAAGACGGCGCTTATATCTATGAAGACATTATTGGTAAACCTTTTGTTAGGCCTCCATTCACTGTTTTACCGACTGGCGGAGTAGCCCTACCGCTTAATCTTACATTTGTGGCCACGAGTATAGGTGAAGTCGTCCAAGGCTATCTGAGTTGGCAATCAGCCGCTGCGGATGTCCGCTATAACACCGTGAATATTCTTGAAAATGGCAAAGTTATTCAGTCAATTCAAGTACCGAGTGACCGTGTTGATTTATCGGGCCTTGTTCGTGGCTCTTATCGTGCCGAAGTTCGTTCTATTAATGCGGCTGGCGCAATGTCTGCACCTGCAATTGTTGACTTTGATATCCAAGCTCCACCTAGACCGGTTAGCGTTGAAATGGTTGGCGGTATGTTCTCTCTGACCTGCATTCCGCACGGTGGCGACACTGCGCAACATGGCTATACGTTTGAATTCTGGTTCAGCGATAAAAAACTGGCCAGCACGAATGATCAGGACGTCACAACGAAAGCTAATCGTCAAGGTCAGGGGCAATTCTGGACAAAGGAGAATTTAAAGGCTGGTACCGATTATTGGTTTTATGTTCGTACGGTTAACAGCTATGGCAAGTCTCCGTTTGTTGAGGCTGTAGGCCAAGCGAATGCGACAACGGAAGAAATGATAGAAGAGTTAAAAAACAACTTCCTATCAACAGAAGCGGGACAGAAACTGCAAGAGCAAATCGACTTCAACAAAGACCAAGTTGCTGACTTGAAAATTGACGGTGCCGTCTTTGAGCAGAAAATAATCGGCATTGATCGCGAACTAGGTACTATCAATGAAGCAGTAATGATGAACACTCAGTTCACTACAGAATTACATTTTAGTTTGAAAGAAGAAGTTGCTGATCGCAAGGCTGAGATATTCCGCATTGAACAAGTGCAAGTTACTGATAGAGAATCCGCCGCACGATGGCAAGAGAAAATCAGCGCTGAAGTAAGCTATAACGCTGCTGAAATTCTCAATATCAAAGATACTCAAACGAGCTATGAGAAAGCGACAGCTCAACAAATTAGTCAAGTTAAAGCGGAATTAGGAGAGACAAATAAAGAAGTTGGTGACATCAAAGGTCGTGTCACTACAGTCGAAACAGCGACAGTTGACTTGAAGCAAGCGCAAGCGAAGTTTGAACAATCAACAACGGCTCAGTTTGGTGAAATGCGCGGCTACATTACTAACATTGAAACGTCACTGACTAACATCGAGTTTGCAGTATCAGAAGCGATTATGCAGACAACTGCACAAGTTAATGAAACTAACTCAGAGTTACTGAAAACGAAAGCAGAAGTCACTCGACTTGCAACAGCGACGGCAACAAATGAAAAAGCTACTGCACAATTAGTTGAAAGTGTAAAAGCACAACATGATCAGTCAGAAGCTGAATTTATTGATGTGCGTAAATCAATCGCAGAGAAAGACAAAGCACAGTCAGAGCGCACAGAACAAGTGCGCGCAGAGCTTGAAAAAGATATCAACGCTAACAAAGAGGGTATTGATAAAAACAACAATGAGCTATCGAAAGTTAGTGCTGCTGTGACAAACAATACACAGTCAATCGCAACACTAGAAGAAACGACAACTCAGATTAAGCAAACTCAACAAAGTCAGCATGAAGATACAGAAGCTAAAATCGGCAAGCTATCTGAAACAACAGCAAGCAACACGGAAGCGATAACGGAAGTCAAAGAGCAGAGTCAGTCTCGCTTTGAAAGCAATGAAGCGACGATTGCAAACATGCAGCAAACAATTGCTAATGCTGAAAGCTCACTGTCTGAAATGGGTATGCAGTTGACTGCGGAGGTTGGAAATCAAGCAATTGAGCAACTGAGAATTAAAGCGTCAATTACTCGTTTAGATACAGTAACAGCTGACAAGTTTCAGGCATTCGCACAGTCATTCGAGAAAATTGAAACTCAATTCAATGATGTCAATTCAAGTATTACAACTCTCAAGAAAACTGTATCCGACAATGAGAAATCACAAGCTGAAACTAATCAGTTAATTATGTCTGAAATTGGAGATAACAAGTCAGCAATTGAACTTCGTGGTCAAACTATTTTCGATCACCAAGGGAATGGCTCTGCTATCTACACAATCAAGACCGGCATTAATTGGAATGGTCAATATTACGATGCTAAATTCATGATGGGGGCGACTGTTCAGAATGGAAAAGTAGTGACTCAGATCGGCTTTAGTGCTGATACGTTTGGTATTTTCAATCCATCTAGCGGTAAATTGGAACCCGTTTTTTTCGTTGAGAACGGACAGGTCTTTATCAATGAAGCGTTTATCAACAAGGCCACAATCGAAAAAATCATTGTGGGCACGGATATGCGCTCTAAAAATTATGTCGCAGGGAAAACTGGGACACGGATTGATATGAATAACGGGACTATTGAAATAAATGGAAGCGACAATAATGGGTCACGCATGACGCTTAAAAACGACCAACTTG
>RWZF01000058.1_pt1 | contig 17433 bp, 28 predicted proteins | sample 2187671 | NCBI WGS metagenome assembly RWZF01 (sample SAMN10531868, study PRJNA481165) | viral metagenome | isolation source: viral particles purified by filtration and ultracentrifugation from about... | host: Nasonia longicornis 2.1 | place: USA:Tennessee | collected 2011-04-01
TAAACAGAAATCATATTTTCAAAGAAATCTACACTGTTAGAAATTGTGGATAGCTCCCCACGTTCCCATACAGCGATACGCTCTCTTTCCACATCTGCTACCTGTTTGATTTCTTTTTCTTTTGATTTTAAAGCAGACAGTTTGCGAAAGGCCCAGTTAAGGCTATTGAGGTCCTTAATTTCAAATTTACTTTCCTGTGCCTGAATTTCTTCAACTTCCATTAGTTCAATCTGTTGCAATGAGTTCATTAATTATTTCCTCCTTCGTAGAATACAGTTACTTCAATTTTTTTCGAAACAACTCTTAACCAATGAATATTGTTGTAAGAACCTTTTCTTATATTTCCAAGGTTTCTAAATGGAGCAATTTTTTTATAGGCATCACGTAAACTTCTTTCTCCATGGAAACGTAATTCTATAGTTGCGCCCTTATCGATCAATTCTGAAATGGTTAAATCGTTCATTCCGTTACCTCCCGCCATGTGTTACAATGGCTTTGATTAGTTAAGCTTTTTTTTAAGGTCACTTTGCAGAGTGGCCTTTTATATTTTATTTTTTGCTGCTAATTTGGCGGATAGATTTATTGATTCCACCATCGCATTAATCAGCTTCTGCTTTTTACCAAGCTTATCAAGAGCTAGCCATTCAACAGGTTTGATTTTCATTCGTTTCCCCTCCTTTCTGTTCACCAGGAACAAATAAAAAGCAGATTGTTATTAAAATAATTTGCCACTTTAAAACCAAAGCCTCCACTCTCAAAATACCGTCTCATATCATCTGTGGCATTGAATTTCATCCAGGCGCTGGATGGGCTTATAGCAACTGTAGCCTGAAAATACCCCGCCTTTGCTTTCTGTTCGATTTTAAATTCCATTTCTTTAATTGCGATGGTCAGCTCGCTTCTAGCAATTGATATTTCGTTATTTTTTGCTAAATCTCTTGCTTCAATTGCGTTCATTTACTTTTCACCTCCTTAAAAGTTGAGTTAAAATTCAAAACCCGTTTCTTCATAACCGCATTCTTTGCACTCTACTTCCCACACATAAGATGATTCCGTTCGATCATATTCCCGATACTCAACTTTTTCAGAGTCGCATTTCGCGCATGTCACCTATTCTCACCTCCCTAAAATATTCCACATATTTACCAACATTTTCCGCAACAAGGTTAAAAAAGAGAGCCGGTTAAGGCTGTGCGTAGGGTTCTGCGTTCATGTGATCACCCCTTGTATCGCTTTTTAATCTTATGTGTCTTAATTACTTTCTCGTGTTTCCGTATATCCAAGAACAAATTTCAGCGATTAAATTGTTTAAAAACGTCTTTATTTCCCTCACTCGCTAAATTCCCCCATTGTCCCGCCATCGCTCCGGCTATACCTTCAAAAGTCTTGCTTCTTAGCTTCCATCTATCTTTTGATGGTGGTAAATAGTGCAATCGTTCCCTTTGATTCTTTGGCAAATTCATCATTTCTTCTTTAACATCATTTGTTGGTACTAATAACGGTAGGTTTTTCAACCAAAGACAAGTGGCTTTCTGTTCCATATGACCAAACATCCAGGGTTGAATAACTTGCGATTGTTCTTCACCAACTATTTGCTTTGCGTATTTGTGCATGATGGGATTTTCAATTGCTATCCTAGGTATGTTACTTTCGTGTAATTTCCTAAAGAAAACAGCGCCATCTATCAAGTGCTTCCACCTATCCTCTTGTTTGTAGAGCCATGATACCCCTCTATTCGTTAGATAAGTACATGGTGGATGAGCAATCATTAAATCCCATCCCTTATTGATAATATCGAATACATCCCCTTGATAATGTGGACCAGGAACGTCTGTCGGCAATAGATCACAACTCATAGATTCGTGACCTTTAGCAATAAAGGCATCCCTTACCGTTCCACTATATTCACATGCTACTAATACCTTCATTTCTTCTCTCCTTTACTTCGCATTTTGTTTCAAAACGGCAAATCATCCGAGCTAATATCCACCGGCTCCCCACTAAACGGATCACCCTGATTAGTAGATTGCCTGCACCTTTTATCTAATCCCACTTACCGCCAGGACGATAATGCCACCAATCACCATTTTTATAATGGACATGTAAACAGTTTTCTTTGACGTTTCTTTCAACCTTGACGATGTCCGACAGTGTGTAGTTTTTCCTTTTTTCTATCCCCATGCTGCGATTGTGTGCGGCATATGTGTTTAGCAGGATCGCATACTCTTGATCGGTTAAATGTTTAGCAACGGGTAATTTTTGGCTCATTTAGATTGCACCTCCTTTTCTTCTTGGAATAAATCGTTTAACGTACAATCGAATACCTTGGTCAGCATTCTTGCTTCCGATAATGTGAAGTCTTTCTTACCTGCTTCTTTCTCGTGGTAAGTCTGTGGGTGCATAGCAAGCTTTTTAGCGACTTCTTTCTGGTACATGTTATGTTCTCGCCGAGCAACGTATAGCTTAATGTTCTTTGTCATGTGCTTCCCCCATCTCCGTATCGAGTTGTATTTTCTCTGTCCCCAAATGTTTGATGTGAACAATGTCGGAAATCAATATATCCTCACCTTCAATAGGGTTAATCCATTGAACCCCTAACATTTCGTTTTCAATAGAGTTTGTAAATGCCGCAAATGTTATAATTTGTTCCCCGTTTTCTCTTTGAAATTCATCGCTTGTGGTAATGTGGTATTTATAAATTAAAATTGTTTTTGTCAATTCAATCACGCTCCTTTATTGAATATATTTCTTGTAAACCTCATCACTCACCGATATACCTAATCCAAACTTATCAGCCACACTCATGAGGTTCACTGTGTCGTCTAAAATAGGCTGTCTTTCAATCAACATATCAGGAGACATTTCTTTCTTTTTAATCATCTTGCTATAGCCGTATTTAGATGAGATAGCTTTGTTTGCAATAGTGTTGGCTTTTATAAAGTTGATTCGTTTTGGCTCTTTCAGCGATTGGCTCAACCTGCTCATTTGTTCTTTCTGGTATTCTTTGTCGAGTGTGCGAAAAACTTGGAAGCCTTCTAAGCCACTTGATTGACGAAGTTCTTTAAGCATTTCAAAAACCCAACGTTTGAATTCTTTAGCTTCTTTTTTATTGCTTCTAAAAACAGCATCGTATATTCCAAATTCTGAAAGAACCGTCATTTCTTGCGTTCCTCCAAGGGTGCTCACTTTATGCTCCCCCTTATCTCTAGCATCAATGAAACGAGTCATGTTCCTTGTTTTGTCATAGCCTAGAGAATCAGATACATCTTTCGCAACTGCCCACCAATCATTTGGCTCAACTTCAACAAATCTTATTTTGTGACCATTCCAAATCTCGGTACGTATGTTCAAACTTTTTTCCTCCTTTTTTTTAAGATTGGCGTTCAAACGACTTTCTTATCACGTAAGTTACTACCAAAAAAAATTTCTGTTGCCTCTTCCGGCGACATTCCAAGTACAACATACAACCTATTCATAAGTTCGTACGAAGGATTATGTCTGCCTTTAGTGAGATTAGTCACCGATGTAGGAGAAATTCCTAACTCATTTGCTAATTCATTTCTGTTATATCCTTTTAATGCAATCTTAGATTTTAAAAGGTTTATATTCATATTATATTTCAATTCTCTTCACCACCTTTCGTAATTCGTAAGTTTATACTAACAAACAAAAATACAAAGTTCAACCCTTTCACGAAAGTTTTTTAAGTTATTTGTTAAGTTTACTTGCTTTTTACGATAGTTTCATATAATATACGTAGTAGGAGGTGATATGAATGAATATTGGTCAAAGGATTAAAAAGGCAAGAGAATCTAAAGGAAAAACACTATTGGAAGTGGCGAACAACCTAGGGGTTACTGAAGCTACCGTCCAGAGATATGAAAGTGGAAATATTAAGAACTTAAAACTAGACACAATAAGTGAAATAGCAATGTTTTTAAAGGTTAGTCCAGCATATTTAATGGGGTGGAAGGATTCTACAGAAGATTTTACTCGCGAATCTAACTACACCTACTACCCCGTATCGATATCCGCTGGATCTCCATTTAATGTAGATGGAATAACAAAAGCTGAGGAAATAACCATACCCGATGCTGTAATGGGTAAATGGGCAGGTAGTGAAGATATTTGCATCATGAGGGTAAACGGGGACAGCATGAATAAAGTAATCCCAGATCAATCTTTAATTGCGGTAAAAGAAATAGATACCCACAGTTTGAAAAGTGATGACATAGTAGTTTTTAGTAATGATAATGACTATTCGGTAAAAAGATTCTTCGATGACGAAGTAAACGAAAAGTTTATTTTCAGTCCAGAATCGACAGACAGAAGCTTTACTGACTACACGGTCGACTACAGAGATGCACAAGACTTAAAAATACACGGTAAAGTAGTATTGTACATTGTGGAAATGGATTAAATTCTAGCGCTAAAATTTAATCATGGCGGGCTGATCACCCGTCTTTTTCTATATAAGGAGATGGTAAACATGCCTATTTATAAAGATAAAGAGCGCGGGACTTATTATTTTATAACACGAGTAAATGGAAAACAGATCAAGCGTAGAGGTTTTAAATCAAGTGGAGAAGCAAGAAAAGCAGAAGCTGCCGCCATACTCGATGCAGAAGAAATCAATGGGGAAGATCCTCTATTTGAATATGTGGCTAAGGAGTATTTATCTTGGTATAAGAAAAGACGTAAGGGAACTTCTTACGAAAGAATAAAAGGAATTGTGGACAACCACTTATTACCTGTTTTCGGTAAGAAGAAAATAAACTCTATAAGAAATAGGGATATAACGAAGTTCCATGATACCCTGATTGGACAAAATTCGATTGCGACAAACAAACTAATACACGCAGTGTTGTCTGCTGTCTTTAACTTCGCAATTAAGAATGAATACGCAACAAATAACCCAGCAAGGGTCGTCGGCAATTTGGAAGGGGAAGCTACCAAGCGCATTGATTACTGGACACTTGAAGAATTCAAAGTGTTTATAAGTGAGGCGGACGAGTTTATCTACTATACTCTATTTATGACTTTATACTATTCTGGCATGCGTAGGGGGGAAGCTTTAGCATTGAATTGGGGAGATATAGATTTTGATAACGATACAATAAATGTAGATAAGACCAAAATTAAAAATAGAGTAGAAACAACCTCAACAAAAAATGGCGTTAACAGAAAAATACAGATGCCTAAATTTGTTATGAGGTTGCTCTCTCAACTCAAGGCGCAATCGGAGACGGATCCAAAAATGACTTATGTTGTATTCGGAAGTTATAAAAAACCCCTGGCGGAAACTACCGTGTCACGCAGATTTCAAAAATACATTAAAATATCCCAGGTTAAAAAAATTCGTTTACATGATTTACGACACAGTCACGCAAGTTATTTAATCAACAAAAATACGGTTATTTCCGTTATATCGCAACGTCTAGGTCACAAAAATGTATCAACTACTTTAAATACCTATTCTCACCTTTATCCAACCACAGAAAAAGAAGCTGTGCTTGATATGGAGAATGATTTCAAAAAGGCGGACATTGTCCAAATCGCAAATTAATGTTACCACAAATGTTACCACGTATTTATAAACGTTGTAGTATCAATGCTGGAATGTCATAAAAGGAGAAGGATATATTCTACACACCGTCACTTCTATTTGATTTATTAACAAGCAAAATCCTTTAATATCAAGCGTTTGAAGGTATTGTTAAAAAATGTAATAAGTATAAAAAATTAATAGCCTGTTACCACAAATGTTACCACGGAAATAAGTAAGAAACTTAACTAACCAATCTTTATTTTTATCCCCTCATTCTCAGTATGTAGAGAGTGAGGTCTTTTTATTTTAAGTCCATTTAAAAATTGACTGAATGATTGCAAGCTCCCTCACCTTTGCGTGAGGGCTTTTTTATGCGTTCATAAAAATAAATTAAAAATAATTTTATATTATACTTGCGTATACTATTATACTGTGGTATATTATATTTAACATCAAAAAAGGAGGAAATAAAAAATGAAAAACGTTATGACAAGAGCTTGGGAAATTGCAAGAGAAGGTGTTAAGAAATTTGGAGGTAAAGTAAAAGAATATTTTGCTCAAGCTCTTGTTATGGCGTGGGAGGAGGTAAAAGGAATGGCAAGCCGAGTAAAAGGGACAATTCAGCCAATTGAATTACCCGCATTAGAAGGATCGGAAAAACAAGTAAAATGGGCAGAAAACATTCGTGCAAATGCGCTAAAAGCTATGCAAATCGAGTTGGTAAGAGAAGACTGGAAAGAAGGACAGCCGAAAAGAAGTGTAAAAGGATTGCTACAACCTCTTACATCTAAAAAAGCAACTCAAGAATATTTAGATCAAAAACCGGAATTTTTGGTCGAAGGAACTATCAAATCCATGAACAACCTTTTAGATCGCTTTGATCGCTATACAGAAATCGCTACTCAATCAAGCGCGAAATTTTGGATTGACAATCGTGACAACCAAGAAAAAAATTACATGTTTAACCTTTTTGAAAAATATGTAGCAACAGGAGTTAAGGAGTTTTAATTACAGGAGGGCATCGATGAGAGTGGACGCTTATAAAGAAATGGTGAAATGTATTCGATGGGTTTTGGATAACCGGACATCCTATCGCGTTTCAAAGGATTTAGGTATCAACGCAAGAACCGTCAATCGATATCAAAATAAAGAAACACCACTTGAAAATATGTCACTAGCTACTGCAGAAAAAATATATAACTACTATTTAAAGGAGATGGAGGAAATGTGGGAAAGTTTAGATCAAGCAATTGAGGATTTTAATTCCTGGAACCATGCAGCACTGCTTTACTTTAACAAGGAAGAAGGTTATTTTAATACTGAGGTATTTGCCAATGATCTACATGCCACAGAAACATTTCTTACGGATGGTAACTACGGCATTTACAGCAAATCCGATAGAGCCAGCAAGCGAGCTAATATCGGCAAGGTAAGAAAAGAGTACATCATAGATTTTGCTAAATTAATAATGGATGGCTATGACGCCATGCAAGCGCAATATGAGTTAGCTGATAAATATCCCCCTCATATTTAACATGAGGGCCTTTACCTTAATAAAATCTAGGAGGAGTTAAAATGAGAAAATACGCTAAACCATATTTTGGCACATATGCGTGCGGACACGAAGGTGAGTTTTACTTTTTAACACCTAGGGAAGGAAAAGAACTAGAAGAAGCGAAAGAGAGACATCTAAAAAGGGTATGTCCTGATTGTTTTCACAAAAGAAATTCGGATAAATATGCAAAAAATAAAAAAGAGTAACCACTCAAATAGAGAAGTTACCCTTTTCTTAAAAAATAATTAACTAATTTCAATCCACGTCCCCTATCCAGGAACGACTACACCTAGAGTGTACATAATAATCATTAAAAATACAAGCCCCCACAGGTGTGAGGGCTATTTTTTTATTAAACTTGCTTACCGAACTTTCCAGTAATATATCCTAACTTACCATTAAACTCCACTTCCCAGTATCCCGTATCACTGTTTTTGCCTCGAACAGATCCATTGAGTGGTAAGGTGGCGCCCGACTTAACAGTACCTAGATTTTTAGATTTATTACGATCTGGTGAGTCCATGATAATGGCCGCGTTGCTCACACCTACGATCTTTAACTTTCCGTGTTTACCACCACCAGACGGCTTTGGTTTGCTCGCAGGTTTAGATGCTGCCTTTTTAGGAGTCAACTTACCATAAGTCTTTTTACCGGCCACTCCATCCACGATCAGACCGTAATAGCTTTGGAAACGACTGACAGCGTCCTCTGTTTTAGCACCATAATAGCTGTCAATCCCGTTATTTTTGGCGCTTTTTTCAGGGTAAAATGGTGGATTGTTGTTGGCAAGTTTAGTCTGCAAGTCTTTTACAGCTGGACCACAATCACCCTTTTCCAACACTTGGCCTGTCCACTTTCCATTTTTAGTGGTCCATTTTTGTTCAGTCGGTTTAGGTTTGCTTGTGGATGGTTTGCTAGGTGCATCCCCAACCTTGCTAACAAGATTAGGTTTTTTACCAGCCTGCAATTGGGACAAGTTCAATCCGCCTGTCATTTGCAAGTGCGGATAATCAACAAAACCTGTCCAATCACCGCCCCACTCAAAGCCTAAAGATTTAGCGATGGTTGCCACTCTGCGCCAATTAGCATTAACGGTCCAAATGGCCGTTGTGCCGGATTCGTTCGTTAGAAAGTAATCGACGGCTAAACCATAGTTGTGGAGGGATTGTCCAGGCTTAGCATTTGTTACGATGTTTCCGGGAGTGGTCCGACCTTGATTAAAGAGCCGTTGCTGTTCAGCATTAGACCGATACCCGGCAGAAATCTGTACGTTGATCCCTTCCTTATATGCACGTTTAATAACCTCTAGGGTTGTTTCTTTTACGACTGCATGAACAGCTCCCATATTCTTAGTGGATCTATCAATCAACGTTTGTAATGCTACTCTAGCCATATTACTTCAATCCTTTCTTTTTCAATTCTTGTTCCTGCACTTTAGCTTCTTTAGTGATCACATAGCTGTTTTTATAAATACCGTAGAAAACCAAAATAAATGGGATTGAAGCAATCAAAACATTTGTCAAAGTTCCAATTGTATCTTCGTTAAACCACCAAAATTCCAAATCCAATGACTGCAAAAATAAAAGGACAGCCGATAGCCATCCTCCAAATAAGCCGATATATTGTTTTAGTTTGTCAGTTGTCATAATCAGTTTCCTCCTTCATAATTATCAAGTCTTTTATGGGCCTGTTTTGCTGATTCCTCGACTCTTGTTACCCTTTCACCTAACTCCCCAATTTGTCGTTCATTTGCCCTCAAATCAATCCGTATACTGTCTACTCCATTGCTGATATTATCAAGTTTGGTTTCAATCACAGCTTCTCTTGTAGCATCTTTTTTAACGCCTTTTTGGTAATCAGTTTGTTGTTTTTGTTTATTAAGCTGATAACCCATAAAACTTATGATTAGACCAAAAATAGCAATAAGTACCCCTAACTCAATTGTCAAATGACCACCTCTTATCTCTTTTAAAAAAAACAAAAAGGACCCTACAATAGGATCCTTAGATAATCTTTATTTATTTTTCGCAAGACAAACCTCTTATGATGTCATTATGATGATACTCATACCATGCCATTTTCATCTGTTCTTTCTGCTGTTCACTGTACTTTCCTATACTATCCTCTTCCTTGGCCCCCACACTATTGAGTCCAACAAATAAAGATGCTGAAAGCACGCCTACAAATAGACCTAACAAAAACTTTTTCATATTAATTACCTCCCACAGTAATTTTCCCGAATGTTAGTGAGGGCAGGCTGTCGGGAAACAGCTTTTCGGGAGCTACCCTAGTCCTCAATTTAATAGTATGTTTATTCAGCTTCATTGTCAATATCTTCCTTATGAACAGGTTTGATGTTTTTAAGGTCGATTCTGGAATAAACATTATCACCAATGGCAATAGCTTCAATCGTATGATCATTACGCTGCTTAGCTATTTCTTTCGGATCGTAGCTCTCAACTTCTACAATATCCTCACCTTGTCCACTATGTGTTGTGATTTCAAGCTTCATCTTTCTCCACCTCCTCTGGGTTATATTCGAATTGTTCAATAGAAACAATTTCACTGATCTTGATAGCGCAATTATCAATCACCTTATAAAAAGATGATTCACAAGCATCTATTTCTCTGATTGCCTCATCTACACTTTTCTCAATACCTATTTGATATTTGTGATCACCTTTTACTGTAATAACTAATATTTTTTGCATTTATGATTACCTCCGCCCGTTTGAGTTGTATTTGGGATTTGCATTTCATGGGTATACGGATTAAAATAGACTGGCCCATTAACCTCCGTACCATACTTAGCAACGCTCCTCGCAATTTCATTGATCAATTCTACTGCTGTTTTTTCGTGAATTAAACCTCTCTCAGCTTGAACTTTTAATGTTTCGGAAATGTCGTCCATCATTGGTTTTACCCAATCTTTCATCTTAATTTCAACCTTTAAATTAACCATCAGAAAACCCCTCCTATTTGGGATTGGATAAATAACCTTATTGATAAATGAGCATTGATCCTAGCTAAATCATTTGGTGTTAACTTGATTTCTGCATATCTGCCGCGAGCAATCCTACCATCAGAATCCTTTTGCAGATAAGGCACAATGTCGAATCTTTCAGCTCTTATAGTGTTAATTGGAATCGTATTCCCATCTACAGCGATCGTTATTTTACTTGGTAGCTTGTCATACTCAAAGATTCCATACTCTATTTCATGCACGTGATCCGGAATTTTAATTTCGTGGGAATGCGCCGGAATTGTGATACTGTGAGTGTGATTTGGGATATCAACCTTATGCGTATGATTTGGTATAGTGACACTATGTGTATGATTAGGTGTTGTGAAGTTATGACTGTGGGCGGGAATGCTGACGGAATGTGTATGATTTCCGCTAGATCCTTTTGTATAATAATCAATGGCTGCAGCAGTTCCTGAGTTAACCATGATTGTATGCCCATTAGCCGCAACAAGCCTGACGGACTGATTAGGTTCAGCATTTGACTCAAAGCCGTTGGCATTAAACATCAAATGGGTATGATCTCCTCCAGCAGCACTTGATTGAGTACTTCCTCCGCCGCTTTCAGTAGATTTACTTGTTCCTCCACCGCTACCTGAAGTAGTAGAAGATCCTCCGCCAGATGAAGAGGTTTGGGTACTCCCTCCGCCATCTGACGTTGTTTTTACTAAGGCGCCTCCTTCTTCTGTGGATGACACTAAGGCACCTCCGCCTTTAATAGCTCGTTCAAAGGCTCGATAATATACGGTCTCATACGTCAATGACATTTCGTTAATATTGACTACATCATCCGGAATCCAGAAACGCATTATAGCAGGAAAGTTAGGGTCACAGTTGTCTTGAAAATCCCTGCTATCCATGTTCGTTGACCCCTGTGAATACGTATCATTAACAAGCTGCTTCTTTTGCAAATCAGTAAATGTGGTCGTGATATCTTCAATCAAACTTCCAAGCTCTAGCTGTATGTCTTGTGGCGCGCCGTAAATATCATTCTTTTCAATTTTTTCAAGCCGAATTTCTTCATTAGTGTTCGTGTCCTGATCGTGGACAAGAAGCATATCTCCTACATCATATTGGGACATTAATTTCTTTTTGCGTTCGCGTTCGAAAAGTGTATAATCCCTGCAATCAATTGCAATGGATTTGATTGGTTTGGAAAACTTATCAAGAATAGCTTGAGCACTTGCCTTTAAGGATTCCGAGTCTTTGAAACGAAGATCCACCCATACGCGCTTATGAACGCCATATTCCTCAACAGCTTTTTTATTTTCGAGGTAAGGCATGCCGTTGTTGATCTTTTTAATATTTAGCTGATTGACACCTTCCCCAGCTCCTAATGGATAAATTCGCGTAACGATATTAGTAGGATCCTCATCGATCTCAATTCCTTTAAGGTTCTTCCCTGATGCAATGATGTCTTTTATATCATCAGATGGCTTGACTAAATTAAGAACAAAGGGATAAACGGAATCATCCCATGTCCACAAGAATGGAACATCAAATGGCTTTGGTATGCTAAATATTGCATTTGCTAAACTATCCTCGTTTTCCCATGAGTAATGGAAATACCTTTTGAAATCAACCTTGCCGAGTTTCCAATGTTTCACTTCCTGATGCTTCATCAAAAACTCAAGAATTTGCACCGTTGTAAAATTCGTATACTGGAAGTAACCAAAAAGCACATCTGAGTGTAAGGTACTCAATACGTGTTCACAGGTATATGTTATTTCATTTGTAGATTCGTTTTTAATAGTCTTCTTTGGATTGACAATAAACTTTCCAATATACCGATCATGATCGTATAGCTCAATAAAATACTTCGGTTTGATATGTTTGTTCTTTTTATCCTTTAACGGCATCGTAAATTGACAGGTCCACAAATTGTTTTTTAACTTTGTATAGCCAATCTTATGGGCTCTATTCAATACGGCTACTAGATTCATATTTATATCGAGTACTCTTGGGTACAAATTATCACCTTCTTCTTCATTGCATGTGAAATCTTCTATGTGCGAATTGTTTTCTTTCTTCCGAGATATTACTATAAACGAGAGTCGTAGAAGGGTCCTCGTGGCCTAGTATTTTTTGAACATCGGCAATATCGGCTCCGTTCTCCATCATGAGCGTGGCTTTTGTATGTCTGAAAACATGAGGCGTAAGGTTTTTAGATAAGTTTGCCCTTTCTTCGATCTTGTTGATAGCACGCTGAATGCTTCTACCAGTCAACTTGTCAAAAGTTCTACGTTCTCGAATAAACATGAAATCGCTATTCCCTTCTAAAGGCTCCTTCCTTGTGTTTAAATATTTATGAAGATGATGGAGGGCCTTAAAGGTAAAGTATACCGTCCTCTCCTTGTTGCCTTTTCCGACAATTCTTGCGCTTTTCTCCTGATAATCGATATCGCTAATTTTCAAATTTGCAACCTCTGATAATCTGCATCCTGTTGAATACATCACCTCCACAAGGGCCCTTTCCCTGTATGTCTCACAGCTTTCCCTTACAATCTCTAACTCTTCTACGGATAAAGCTTTTGGCAACCTCTTAGGCTTTTTAGGAGCTTTTATTTTAGCTGAAGGGTTACGCAATAACAGCTCCTCATCCACAAGCCAACCAAAGAAGCTTTTCAATACTGAAAGTTTCCTATCAATCGTTCCCACCTGCCAAGATTTATTGGAAGCAAGGTATGCCCTAATATCTGGTGTCTTGATCTGTACGATCCCTTTATTTACAAAGTTGCAAAACATCTTTAATTCAATCAAGTAACCTTCTAAGGTGATCTCGCTTAAGCCTTCCAGTTGTTTAGCAGATAAAAACATGTCTACTTTTTCGGCAGTATCGTCTTCGACATCCAACTCTGTTTTTCTTTTAATCTCATAATTACTGAGGATTTCCTCAAGCCTATGCATCAATTTAACTTCATCTACGTCTGGTGAGACAATACTGGTAACAACGTTCATGTCATTCATTAGTCGAGCTGTATCATTGATCATAGCGTTTCCTCCTGATTATGCAATAATGTTATTGTTAGTTATTGTACCACCAACATATTGTATATGCAATAACTTTATTGTATAATTAAGGAAAAGGAGGTTGGTTCACTTGAAAAAACGAGTTACATATTCTTTAGAAGAAGAATTGATTGAACGATTAAAGAGAGTGTCAGACGACACGATGATCCCGCAATCCAAGTTAGTGGAGAAAGCCATAAAAGATATTGTTGAAGTCCATGAAGAAAAAACAGAATACAAATAATAAAAAGAGCAGCCAAAATAAAAATGGTTGCTCTTTTTTACTGCCTTACTATTCAATTATTCTCTACGTCGCAATAGAGTCCAATTAGTAATTAACAATATTTACCTTTCATGTTATAATTCAACCACATTAGCATTTTTACAGACAATTCAAAAAGGATGGTTGTATTCTATGGTTACTTATCTCTCTGTAAACATATCGATAGTTATATTAGGTTTATATTTTGAAATAATTAATTCGAAAGCTAAATTAAGTCATTATGCAAGAAAATTACCCAATTATATCTTTATTATTCCTAGTTTCTTTATCCTTTTCTTCATCTCTGCATTTAGAGGTGATTTTAATACAGATTATAGAAACTATACTTATCTATTTGAATTATATAACCGTTATGATTTATTTGATGCTTTGCAATCCGGCAGGACGGAGACAGGTTATATATTTCTCAATAGATTAATAGGCTTTTTTACAAATGACCCTTTATACCTCTTTATAATTGTATCATTTATTATATTGGTTTGTTTTTACTCCCAATTCAACAGATACTCTACATACATATGGCTTAGTATCTTAATGTTCGTTGCGGTAGGCTCTTATTACCCATCCTTTAATATAATACGTCAAGTATTAGCTGCCGCTATTTTATTCTCAGGTTCTAAATACCTGTATGAACGAAAATTGTTAAAATATTTGCTAGTAATTACAGTAGCATCTTTATTTCACATTACATCTCTAATTATGATCTTTTTTTATTTCATTCTTAATTTTAAGTTTCGCTTGAAAAACATCATGTTTATTTTCTTCATGTCAATTTTTTTAATGCTATTTTTAGACAATATAATATCGTTCGTTCAAATACACTTTTACCAGACATATAGCGAAAGTTCATATGGTATGACGGGTGCTTCTTTTAACAGCGCATTGCTCCCGATTGCGTTATTAATATTTAGCTTGTTCAACTATAAAAAAATCGATTTTAATAATAACGCCCAAAGAATCTGGTTAAACGCAGTTATATTTTATGCGGTTTTTAAAATTCTAGGGCTTCAAGTGCATTTGATCGAAAGATTATCTCACTTCTTTTCCCCGTACGTACTATTATTAATACCGTTGTTTTTTTCGAAAATGAAACACAAGGAGTTAAGAATAATATACATAATGGTTTTAGTGTTTATGCTGATCTTATATCATTATATTGTTTATAGCGGAACAGACTTTGATCCATATTACTTTATATGGAACGCACACTAGGTCCCATATAATTATGTTATATCTTGTATAAATAACTGAATCTAACAATATCATTCGCACTTAATTCTTCTGGAGCATATAACATAATCTGTGAAGTTGAACCACTAATCACAATTGAATAAGGTATTGCTTTCTTTTTCGTGCTATTGAAAGCAGGTATTCCAGTAAAGAAACCATTTAGAGGTGAATACCCTGCAGGTATATTCCCTATTGAGAAATCAGCTTGTAATAGACCGGGTCTCAAATTGGTTGTACGTACCCACACTATACCGTTTTCGTCTTTTGAGAAAAAGACATCACCTGTCCATCCGTTATTGAGCGTTAATTTAACAGATTCACCTCGCTTGGAATTAACAGAATTCGTTTTTGTGTTAACAAGAGATATATTTTTTGATTCTAACATCCCGTAGTCTATAGTTGGGTAGTTACTGATATTAGAATCTACAATGTTCACATTCGTTGGAATAAATTTACCACTACTCACTAACACGAATAAAGGTGTGTTGCCATTACCTGCTATATCCAGCTTCCTAAATATCGTATTCGTTAAATATGTGTTAATACTTCTTGCTTCTGTAAATAGAATAAGTGAAGGTGCTTTCTCCTTGATTCTTATATTTTCTAGCACAATGTTATCATTCACTATCCCTTCATATCTTGGGTCAATTCGCAATATAGCATCTTCTGTTATGGAGGGTCTGTTTTCTTTATAATTGAAAGTTACATTTTCAATCGTGATATCCTGTGAAATATGTCTGACAGATAATAAATTCATTTGAGATATGTTATTCAACTCAACATTGCGTAAATGTAGACTGCCCACAATCATTGATGTAGCTAGCGAGATTGGTGTGCCATATTTACCGTATAGGGAATCATCTGTTTGGTTGACAATTAGATTATCAATATTCACCCCGATTGGATAAGTTGAGTTGGATAAGTTAAACAAGTTTGATACTAACGCAAAAGGCACATCAATCGTGATATTAGTAATGTTGGGATTGTGTTTCAGTTGTGTTTTGAAATTATTCCTAAAATCAAGTAGTGTTTCTATACTGTAATCTGGAACTGGATTTTGGATAATGCCTGTAAAGTGTGGTTTTGAAAAGTCTCCACTTGCTACAACAATCGCCTCACCTCTCCAAAAACCCTTGAATGTTACGTTACGGTAAAGCACACGTGAGTCGGTTAATGACTCATAAATTAAGTGATCCCCGTAGGAGTTCTCTAATATCGCATTCTCCACAAGACCTTTTGAAGTTGTTCTCCCACTAATCAATAGATTATTTCGCAAGACGTTTTTAACATGCACATTTCGTATTAAAAAGTCGTCTGCGTTTCTTTTGTCCAACGGGTCGGGATTATTCGTGTTCGTTGTTTCATCCACATAAGAGTTCAATATTCCATGTGCATAGTAATTAGTGTAATCCGTGTTGTCTAGTTGGCTAATATCAACGTTGTTTTCTGTGTTTCCATCATACGTTAAATCTTCAACAGCAAAATACGTAACATTACGTTTAGGATATATGCCTGTTGGTATTCTCTGTGAGACTAAGGGACAATTATCCATTAGCTTTAAAATTGTTTTCCCTATTCCCACCCCTTTTAATGTCACATTGTCAGGGATGTATAAAACACTATGAGATAGTGATCCTTCTGGGACTAATACTGTTCCTCCACCAATAACTCCCGCATAATCTAAAATTGCTTGTAAAGCTACTGTGTCATCAGAAGCACCGTCTAATTTAACTGGTTGTAAAGGTGCTGGTGGCATTTTTGCATTAATCGTGATTTGTGCCAACTGCGACGTAGTGCGTTCAAAACCATCGTCTATTCTTGCCTTTAATGTGGTGTGACTTTCACCCTTTTCATCTACTCTTGCTTGTGCAGCCTCAACAGAAGAATCTCCTTCGATTACAATTGTATCTAGTTGCGTTTGGGTGCTGTTTGATTTGTCTAATGCTTCCTCTGATTTTTGTCTTGCAGTAGATGAATCCTTTTCTGATTTATTAGCCTGGTCAATCGCTTTATTTAATTTATCCGTACCCTCTTGGAGCACGTCCGTATAATTGATATGTTCTGTAGGCATCAACTCCAACCTCCTTGTTGACATTAATAATAGCGGTCCCGAAACTCAACACGAAACGTTAAATTAAGACCGCTACCCGATACGTTTATTTTGTTTTCGCCTTGTTGTAATTCCATGTCTAGCCAATCACCCTTGATAGCATTCATGGCATTTTTACCATTCTTAGTAGCTTCAAATTCATTCAGATCGATTATCCAATTAGTATTGGAAAATGAACCAAGGTCCATTGTTTTATTAGTCCATCGAATCTTTACATTTGACCCTGTTCCACTTATGTGTATGATTGGCCTTAAATCATTTCCGGTGACTGTTACTGTAGTTGATCCTGCTGAAGTAAATGTTTTAGCTCCATCTCCTCTATGCCCAAAACTGTATGGAGCTGTAAAAGTTAATACTTTGCTACCCCAAGTAATTTCGTTGTTTTTAACAACCGATTGGGCATATCCCTCATAACAAATAAGTGGAATAGTAAAGGAACCTAGTCTGAGCAATCGATCTAACGGAACCTGCCCGGAATATCGGACGTTATAATATTTGTCCGGCTCATAACCAAATTTCAACTTGAATGTTTTTGGTTTGCCGTTACCATCCAAGAGTAAAGTTTTAAATTTTCTAGCTCTCTGCTGGACTTCAATTCTGTTTTTTCCATGGGTTCCCAGAGGTAAATTAAATGGGATAGGGTCCATATCTGCACCGTAATCATAGGCGCCTGCCA
>RWZF01000065.1_pt1 | contig 16035 bp, 35 predicted proteins | sample 2187671 | NCBI WGS metagenome assembly RWZF01 (sample SAMN10531868, study PRJNA481165) | viral metagenome | isolation source: viral particles purified by filtration and ultracentrifugation from about... | host: Nasonia longicornis 2.1 | place: USA:Tennessee | collected 2011-04-01
TTATAATGACACGAAGAAAGAGATAAAGATCCATCCTGCAACAGAAATTCATGGAGCCATTTGCATAAGAGTTATAATTTTTTCTAAAATATATTCAACACTTTCACCCATTACACCACTTACATATTCTGAATAGCTGATTAAATAATCTATCTTATCATCATCAATAACTATTCCGTTATTAATCAACCTATTTTTAACCTCTTTACGCACACTCATCTCCTCATTATTCAACAAGCTTAAAAGCCTTGTAATGTCTTCTGTCTCCATTTTATTTACCTCCGAATAATCTATAAAAGAAACCTTGAACCCCTCTATTTAATCTATCTTCTCTCAATCTTATAACCTCTCTAAAAGCTTGGTCTTTAGTCATATCTCCTTCTGAAACTGATAGCTCCTTATCCGTATAGACATTATATTGATCATTAGAGATGTCGTAGTGAATTTCTACTATCTTAACCACTTCGTCGTTAATAGATACTTTTTCTCCAATTTTTAACTCTGCCCCAATACTATCTTTCTCATAAAAAACATCATATGACTTTACAATTTCCATTTTACCTAATAATCCTGTTTTTGATCCAAATAATTCTGTAGTATTTTTACAGTAATGGTAATTTATCACTTTATTTTGTCCATAGAATTTATATTTCACATGTTTCATCCTCTTGGGTCTTTCAAACGCCCTTTATTTTAAGTAATAACTTTATCTCCCTTTTTATGATTGCACTTTATAAGACTGATAATTACTAAACTTAATTTTGCTCTGCATATTTTCTTATATCCTCAATATTAAACTTTTTACTTATAACATTAATCTCTATAGATATATCTTCATTTTTAGTATCTACAGAAAATCTCATCTTCTGATCAGTATCAAACCCTTTTAAAGCCATATATACAGCTATAGCGTTTAACACCTCTTGTTGATTTAATATTATTTTCATTTCTATCATTCCCTATAATTAAAAATTTAAAAATTCTGATCTTTCAATGTTGTTTGAACTGTATGCTACCTCAAATCAAAATTTGAATATGTCTTATTAGCACTTTTAACTGCAACTTTTTCTTCATTATTTAACGCCTCTATAACCTCTTTAAAAGTTACGTAGTCAGAGTAGATATCATGTCTATCTTTAATTACCTTATAAACACCACTAGAAGCCTCTTCAAACATTACATTTGATTGCTCTCTTAGCCTCCTTCCTTCACTACTGCTATAATAAGACTTCATCATATTATCATCCTCATTTATTTGTTTATTAACTCCACTCGGTGTAGGAGGTCTTTTACTTTTAGGTTTATCTTTGATCTTACAATAATCCATATAATCACCCATATAATTTATTTTATTATATTTACCTCATGAAAGAATTAATTTATCAAGTTTTATACTTTAGTCTTTGTTTACAAATTTAACTGATTTTGGAATAACTTTCGAAAACATATAGTAGTATGACATATGATTCTTAATCCATTTACTCAGTTTCTCTAAATCTACTTCAATTACTTCTCCATCATCTTCTTTTACTCTACAAAAACAATCCTCAATAGATGTCAATATCCTCCTATCTTCCTTAAGTTCATCGTAGCTTTCTCTCTTTAAAGTAATCATCTCTTCCATATTTTTTTATTTCTCCTTATAAATTACTCATTTTTTATCGCAAATATACTCTTTACTTTCTTTATCCCATTGTAAGTCCCCATCGCCATTATACTTTGGTCTACCTTTTATTAGATAAGGACTGCCACAACATCCACAGCCGTAGATATATATATCATATTTCTTTGACAACTCACTTAATTCATGCAAGAATAACTCTTTCTTCTCCATAGTCTCACCTCATAATAGATTCATTTTATCTTTTCTAACTTAATTCTATATCCTTCAATTATGTCAACTTTTTCAGTATGAATCCAAGTGTTATGTGTTTCATGCCATTTATAATCTCTTGTCCGTTTTACCTTCTCCTCTGCTTCACTGTCGTTTTTAGCTACTATTAGCTTAGTAAAGCTACTTTCATCATCATATTCCAAACCATTATTAACATACACTTCGTACAAGTTTATTAGATTGAGCGAATCACAACATTGTTGCCAACCAGCTCTCTTATCACTACCGCAAGCGCACATAATATCACCTCTTAAAAATACATTTTATGCAACTCTAAATTCAAAGTTATTTAACATATTAGTTATCTCATTAAAAGATTTAAAGGCACATTCATCATTATCTAGATTTCTGATAGTTATGTAACTTGCATATGTACCTCTATTACTACCAGCATACTTAACAGGGATTGATAATTGAATCTTACTGCCAACCACTAAATCTTTAAACATCTTAGCCTTTGTTTTTTTGACAATCTTTGTTACTTCTAAAATTTCACTTTTCATAGAAATATCCATGCTTCTCACCTCATAAAACTTTTATCTCTTTAATAATTTCGCTTGCCAGATATATCTCCATCTCCTTACCATTCAATTACGTTATCTTTCCACCACTGAGAATCTTCAAACTCTGTTTTAATTCGTTCAACTATTTCGTTTCTAATCTTTACAATTTCGCTTATGCTTTTAATATCAGCTGACTCCAAATCTTCAAAAGCTTCATGAAATCTCTTCCTATCTATCTTTGCTTGACATGGATTCTCCCTTGTACAGGTACATTTCGATTTGTGCACAAGCCCCTCTCCACCTTCTTTTGCATGGCAAAATTTCGATTCTTCAATCTTCTTTTTTAAATCTTCGATTAGATTCACCTCGTTTGATAAGATATTCATTTTATCAATCAGAAACATTATTCCTAACTTTCATCAATACTTTTCCTAATAGATTTAAACCTTTCCATTTACTAGGGTCTTCTGCGTGTGGATGGTCTTCTGCCAATCCAATGCCCCAAATCTTATCAAATGGGCTTGCTTCAACTAATGTTTTACCCATTGTTTGCACCAATGGAAGTCTTAACTTTCCTTGACCAAATTTATCATTTAAAACTTGCTCATAGATTACTTCACGATTTTCTACCCATACTTTCTCATCAAATGGAATCTGTCTACTACGACCTAAATCTTTACAAGCCTTTGGTGTCTGTGCTTTTAAAATCTGCTCCGCAATTCTATTTGCACCGAATAGTCTAGCTTTACGATACATTACTGCCTGTTCAGACCATTTAAACAGGATGCCTTGATGTTTAAATGGTGAGTAGTAGAAATTAGAAAATACATCGTTATTACCCCAAAAAAATACAAACTTATCAGTAATTCTCATGTTATCACCTCATAAAAGATTAAATTAAACCTCATATATTTTATATTTATCATTTAGAAACCCTTTTCCAAATGCAATCCAATCTTTCCCTTTTGAATCATATAGCAAGGGTGATGTTCCTTCTGCTGTAACTTCAAATCCATACTCTTCACTTAACTTAGTTAATTCCTCTAGAAATTTTTCTGCACGTTCTTTTTGAGTCATCTTCTCACCTCATTTTATTAAATCTTTTTGAAATTGATTAGCACGATTTCTCGGTTGTCACCAAACCAATCAAATGCAATTTTATTTTCAATATCTTTTATATCTTTATATCCATTTATTTCTTGATAATGTTTGATAATATCATTCTTTGGTAGCTCTCCATCATCTTCTGCATGAAAAACAACAAAATATCTAACCATATCATCACCTCTTGATAAAACTATCCTATTATCTATTATATTCTGTTGCTTTTGCGTAGTTATAGCCTTTCATCAAACATATTCTAGATGTTTTGAAGAATATTTCCAATTCTTCTAAGGTAAGCTTTCGACCTAATTCTTCTTCAATCTTCTTTCTTGCTTCATCTTGTAATCTCACACCAACAACCATATCCATAATATCACCTCATGTTTTAATAAAATCATGCTTTTAACTATTTTTCATTTACTTCTATTAATCTATAAAAGGGTTATAATGCTATATAGATGTGAGAAATGCACTATATATTTTCTATTGTTAAATGCTAAATAGGTATCACCCATTGTCGTTATGCCAGTTCTTTTAAGTTCTGTGAGCAAGTCTAAATCGAATATCTCAATACCTTCATCCGTGTAGCTTCTAAGTGCATGACTCAAGTTTTTAGAAATTCTATCTTCTAATTTTCTGATCATCTTACTTAGATCATCTGGATTTAAGTAAATAAACTCTCCGAGCGTTCTAATTTGTAAATCCGCATTCTCACTGTTAAATGTTAAATTTATTGAATAGCCTTTATTTGAAATAGAATTATTATAATTCGAGATACAGTCTTTGATTATTTTGAAATCTAATTCAATTTTTTTACCTAAATAATCATTCGATTTTTTATCTAGAATGAATCCCATATAAATTGCTTTTTCAAGTCGGTCTATAACATACTTCTTCTTCATGACATCATCCTTTCTTCTTCACTCTGACCTCTATTTCTACTTCGATGCCTGTATCTCTAGGTTCACAATATAAGCTAATTGAATCATCGATAATCTTATTAATCTTATCGGTTTCATAATTCCCTACAATCATACCTCTATCTATACAATTTTGCGTCATCTCCAATAGTGTCTTAGATTCAACATCATTAAGAATATATGTTTTCATATTTTCACTCATTTTCTTAAATATCGTTCCTTTGTTTTTTCAGTCATGATCTTTTTATTTACTTTCTTAAGTACCTTCTCACTATCTTCTAACCACGCTTTAAATGCAGGTTCAGTAGCTTTATCGCTATTCTTTTGTCTTATTATATCTCCTTCTAAAGCCGTTTTTATGATCTCTAACTCTCTAATATAGTCCAAAATTCCAACTCCTTTTCATTGATAAATTCATGTTTTTATTCCAATGTTTCATTATATTCGATCATTCGCTTCTTTTGAAAATTTAGTTCGCTCTAAATTTAACACTTCTATTCATGAGCTTTTTTAACTGCTATCTTAAACCCATCGACATCCGTTCGTTCTTCTGCCCAAGAAAAAGGGTCTTTGTAAGATGAAGTACCGTATACCTCTTTCATCCAATTATCCGCTCTTGTCTCAGCTTCAAACTGATTCTTTGCAACGATAAGTTTTGATTGAATATCCCAATCTCCATATTCAAGATTGTTATCTATATATATTTCATACAATTTCATCTCATCACCCCATGAGTAATAATTACTAACATTATACCATTATTATTGTTACTTGTAAAGAGCTTTGTTTTTGCTACAACTTCCTTAATTCCCCTTCTCCAAAAAATAACACATCAGCGGAATAACCATCGACATCGACAGCATACATCATACTAAGTTCACGAAATTCATTAATATTAACGACCGTTCCATTTGCTAATCCATTGCCATCCGTATCTAAGATTTCCACTCGATCCTTCACCTTTATTAATTCATCACTATATAGTCTTTCTTTCATATTTTGCAACGCCTCGATAGGTGTGTCGCCACTTGTGACTTGAGGACTAGCGTATCCTCCACTGCTGGGAATCGCATGTACTGTTGCCTTTAGATCAATATCTAAAGTTATCTGTAATGAAACCCCTTGTTTTCTAAAAAACTCTAACAACTCTTCCATATACAGCACCCCCTCTTTATTTTTTTGTTTTATGTATTCCGACAGATTAGTTCTTCCACCTTTTATAGCCAAATGTTCTTTTCACACTTATTTTCGCATCATCTAATTATTCATCAATTTCTACCAATACCGCAACCATTTTCTTATATCCATCTCTAGGATTATGCCAAGTACTACCATCACCTTGACCTATGAATCTGCGAATCTTATTACCGTTAGACCAAACATTTACGACATTTACAACATTCATAATGTCGCCAATCTCAATTGTTTCAAGAGCCTTTTTAACATCTTTTGCATCTTTCACAGTATTTACCACAATATATACCTCCTTATCAGATCAACTCTCCAAGTTCTTGTAATGTGAAAGTAACCTCGTGATTCTCTCTATCGTCATCATGATAGATAGTGATTTCTTCACCATTTTTATCCCAACCTGCATGTGGCAATTCACCAGAATTTTCATTGCTTCCAACAATTCCCTTTAGTTGTAAAGCCATAACTTCAATATTTTTGCTTGTTTCATTATCAGTAATGATTAAACAGTCGCCTAAAAAACTACCTACAATTTTTAATGATAATCTATTCATTTTAATTCTCCCCTGTATATTATTAGAAGTTTTATCAAATCAATTTATTCATGTGTTTTTTAATTTCATTTATAAGATTAGATACTCTTAAAATCTCATCTGTATCTTTTCTCTCTGACCAACATAAAAGCTCTTCTTCTAATTGGTATTGTCTTGCCATCAACTGATTATAAATAAAGTGACGTTCATCTCTATTTAGCAATACAGTTTTAGTCGATTGTGGAGGAAAATTTTTATCCATAGTTTCACCCCTTGTATAATCTCACATTTTATCAATCAAACATTTTTACGCTATTCTTCATAATCTGCTCTAGGTCATCAGAGTAATTAAATCTATTTTTGTTTATTTCAATAGACTTAACAATATCACCATCGGCATGTCTCATTGTTGCAGATTTCCAGTCACAAAACATTTCAACAAGGTCTGCCAAATCCATACCTCTGATACCATCTTCGTAATGTTCTGGATGATGTGAGTTATTTGCGTAATGATGTTTAAGTGCTACTTGCATTTCTTTTAAGAATGTCCTATATTCATCAGACCCATATGTGCTATGTTTTAGTTTTGGTGTATATTCTGTAAAAATATCGATTTCTGGATTTCCTAATTTTGATTGGTCATGCACCAGAGCACGATTTATTAACTCTATTGCAAATATCATCATAAGCTCTCTAACCTGTGCAATGTGCTCTTTAGTATCTCTAATACAGTCTTCTTTTGAATAATTCACTTAATCACTCCTTGTATAAATCTCGCATTTTCTACAGTTTTTCATTCCATAGGTCTAGCCAATGCTTTATTGCTATAAATCTTTCTTCTGTGTAAAAATCTTTTGTTGTATACCATTCATCCCAATCACTATCATGTTTACTTGAATTACAACCTTTACAAGCCAGTATACAATTATCGATTCCATCTGACCCATTGTTATATGCATGGTCTCTATGAAGCTTTTGGTTAAATATTTTAATAGAGTTCCCCTCTGTCATACCGCAATACATACATGAATTGTTTGCATATTTGTATATTGCCTTAATTTCTTTTTCTGAAATATCGTGGCTTTTATTAAGTCTTCGACTTTTATTGTATTTCTTTATTTTATCTCTATTTTCTTCTTGCCATTTCTTATATTTGCCTTCTTTTCTTATCCTATCATTCATTTTCTTCTTTACTAATTTACCATGTTCTGTGTTTTCTGCTTTTCTTCTGCTTTCTCTATGTTTCACAGGGTCTTTTTGATGGTTTTCATAAGCTTTTTTTATTGAGCATTCCTTGCAATAAGAATGCAGACCATCTTTATTTGCATTGTTTTTATAAAAATCACTAGATGGTTTATTCATATTACATTTTCTACAAATTTTATTCATCTTTACTCTTCGTTTCACCTCTGTATAAAATGGAAATTTTATATAATTATTAACTGCATTTGTAATGTTTTATCTATAATTCGACATACCATTTTCCATTCAATATTTCATTAAATTCAAGAGAAATCTCCATGCCTTGACTAATATGGTATTTTTCCCATTCAATAATTACACCTTGATTATTCAATATCCTACACTCGACTGTCTTACCAGATCGGTAATACAGCATGGCATCATGAAAACTGAACTCTTTGAGCTTGGAACTATCAACAATTTGGAACATCTCAGTAACCCTCTCTTTGGATATAATTTTAATATTATTAATCAGTCATTAAAACTTTCCCCACATGTTAATTATCACTGAAAAGTGTGAAGAAATTCTATTCCCTCAAACTTTTCCAATCGTCAAAACAACCGTCATCTTCTTTTTCTGACACATCTACTTCTACACCCATATGTTTTAAGCCTAATATAAATCCATCAATTTTTGAATCAATTTTATCATGGTAGTAATCGCCACTTAACAGCACATTTCCTTGTTCATCAACCAGTGCGCACTCAAAGTCGTATTCCCAAAAATACCATTTTGTTAATTTCATATCAACCACTCCTAGTTTATTTCTCTTGCGTGTGTCCAAAAATTATCCTTGCACAATACCCACACTGTACCTCCTCAATTTAACTGACTTATAATTATTATTTATATTTGTGATATAGTAGTTAGATTTAAAAATCTAACTCTGTTTATAATTGTCTAATTCAAAATTAGTATATATCTCATTCTTGCCTATGATTGAAACTTTGTTTTCAAAATTAAGAGCTGATACGACAGCGCTTCCTGAAACATACCTATGTATCTGCTTTAGCTTATCTTTTTCAACATAATAAATGGCACTAGACACCTCTTTAAATACTAAATCTGACTGTTCTTTTATTCTTTCCTCGTTTGTATCATCATTCAAATATCTATTAAACAACCTATTCACGTCCATTCACTTTATTAATACATCCCTCCTAATTGCTATTTTATACTAATTTTGAGTCCACAGTCTACCTTCTCTATCCACTTTTAATTTAACGATTCAATCACAGGAATCATTTCTTCTTTCACATTATACAAGGCTTCTTTTATTGTCCTTGCTACTGATTCCCTGACATGAAAGATACCTTCATTATCTTCTATATATGCCTCCACTCTCACCTTCTCTTCTATATTAGATATCTCTAAATCCAATGATATCTTTTTATCTAAGAAAAAGTTAAACAATTCTTCCATATTTACCTCCCCTTATAATATCAATTTAAAATTCTAGATACTTTATTTCATTGTCACTGCTTTGCATGGTAACGATAATCTGGACCAATTCATAGTTTTTATTCAAGTTATTCTCAAACTTCTTAATCATCTTAATATCTGAATCTGCTTCGGTATTGATGTAAAATAACATTTTAATATGATCTTTTTTCTCCCATTTTTCGTTCAGAAGGAGATTTATCAATTCTTCTAATGCATCACTTAAACGATCCTTTCTTATACCTATAAAATCACAATTGATATTTAGAATGGTTGAAATTCTTGGACCATCAACATATTCAATTATCAATGTATCCTCGTCTACGAAGTGATCTTTTAATATTACGGACTTACCGCTTCTTCCCTTTACAATCAGCATGGTTATTCCTCCTATTCTTTTTTATGAAGATTCTAATTTTTTCATAAAAGAATATACAAATATAAGATAAAATAGAGAAACTTATAAACGCCAGCACACCATTAATAGTCATATATGTATACATTGAAATGATTTCTTTTAATAGGTTCACTTCAACTCCTCGCTCCCAACCTTAGGTTAAATTATACCATTATTATTAATATTTGTCAATAAGTTTTAAAATAGGATGAGAAAAAATCTCATCCTATTACTTTATATAATCTGCCTTAACATAATCCTCTAATCGAATCTGTGGGATTACAATCTTCTCTCTCGTTTTAAAATTATACCATTCGTTATTCTGCAACTGACCAATAACATCAACTACATCAAAGAATCCAACATCTCCTCCATATGACTCATCTACTTTAAATTTGATTAACTCCAGATTATCGTAGGTGGAGAATTTTCTTGTCTCTAATGTTTTACCAATAGTGTTTACCTCATCAATCATGATTCCTGTCACCTTTACAAGCACTTTGTCAAAGCCGTTTCCAGTGACCAGATTGAAACTCTCAATAATTTTAATTAAGTCGTTATCGATTTCTTTAGCTTTAAATTCTAAATCATAGTATATAAACTCATCCTTATGATCCAATTCTGGGATATTTTTATCAATATATTTGATTAGATCGGAAACTCTTTCTTCTTTTATAACAAATCCACCAGCTTGAGGATGTCCCATAGCTTCTTCAACCAGTCCAGATTCATTTAAGAATGTGAGCAGATTAAACCCATTATAACTTCTAAAGCTTCCGCTAAACTCCCCATTATGTAACCTTCCTACAATTGCTGGTCTTTTATACTTTTGAACTAGTTGCTGACTGACTAGACCGTTAAAACCCTTACTACTCTCTTCATCAATTATCATGATTATCTTATTATTTGTATCTACTTTTTTCTCGTATCTTTCTACAATTTCTTTTTGCATTTCTTTTCTTTTCTCATTCAATTTATGCATTTTTAATCGTAGCTTTTTTGCTTCATTGTCGTCGTCTGTTAAAAGTATATCTATTCCTAATTTAATATTATCTAATCTGGCTACTCCGTTTAGGAGAGGTGCTATTGAAAATCCAATTGAATCGCCATCTAACTTAAATAAATCCGCCTTCGCACCTTTTAAGATTCTTTTTAAGCCTACATTTCTAATATTGCGTAAGCCATGCATAACCATAAATCTATTTTCATAAACATCCATCTTCATCACATCAGCATACATGCCTACTGCGACCAAATCCATGTAGTCGATTGGGTTTACCACCCCTCTATCACCTAACATATCTTCCATGACTTCAATTGTTTTAAATACCACGCCAGCACCACTCAAATATTTATTAGGGTATTTATCTCCTTCTTGTTGAGGATTGACTAAAAGTACATGAGGATTTTCTCTCTCGATAGCATGGTGATCAATGATGACAATATCCACTCCGAATGTATCTATCAATTTCTTACATGCATTTGTATCGTTTGATGATGAATCGATAATTATTAATAAGTCTGCTTCTGAAATTTTATCTAAGTTGCTACGATTTAATTTGTATCTACGTTTCTTATCCTCGTCAATGATTTCTCCATGCTCATCATAATCACTTTTCGATAGAAAGTTTAATCTTGTTTGCTCATTAATCCCATGACCATGATTTCTTTCATTATAAATATAGTCAACATTATCTGTATAATTCTTTAAATATTTATACATCATACTTGTGGAAGTTAATCCGTCCGCATCTGCATCATATGACAGCAGTATTTTTTCTCCGTTCTCCATAGCTTTTAAGATTTTATTACTAGCTTCCTCAATATTCTTTATTAAATATGGATCGAACATCTCATCTTTCGTGGGACTAAGGAATCTTTTGATATCTTTGATCCCACGAATCTTTGCTAATTTCTCAAATATAGTATCATCACTATTCGGTATCGATTTTCCTTTTCTCTGTATCCATTTCTTCATAATACGCATCTCCCAATTTCATAGCGTCGTCCTCTACCATGAAGCAATTTTTAGAGATTGATAGATTTATGCTCCCCATTTCAACATATCCCTTTTCAAACTCTTCCTTAGTAAATTTCCTCATGTTTATCTCCCCTTATATAATTATTACTTACACTTGTTAATAATAAGTAATTATTTCTTGCTTTTGTTGTATTATATGATTTAACAGTAAGTTTGTTACAGATTTCGTAAGAAATGGGCGTTATATGTTTGTTACAGTATTTCGTATGAATTATTTTCATAAAGACGATTCCATACTTCAATACCGCAATCTATGGGGCTATCTTTTTCGCCTAATAAGTTATCTATATCGATTATTCCGTAAACACTTCTACCCTCGAACTTCTCAGCTTGCTCTTTAACTTCCGATGCTGTCTTATCCTTGTCATAAGCTAAATATATCTCTATATCCATTCCTATCTTCTTAATTATATCCACTTGTATATCACTGATATCTGACGATCCCACTGCAACTGTATTCCAAATCCCATTGGAGGCAAACTTCATACAAGACTTTTCCGACTCAACAATTATAACCTTCTTCTCTATAAGTATATGTGGTAATGCATTATGTAAATTAAACCACTCATAGCTGTTGTTACACTTGTAAAGATAAAGATACTTCCTCTCTAAATCATCCTCATTATTCATAATACGTCCCTTTACACCTACTAAGCTACCAAATCTATTTCTAATCGGGAATACAATTCTTTTTGATTCCAAGTCAAAACCTACCCCATAAAAAGATTGTATTTTATAGCTTATACCTTCTTCAATCCATCCCTCATATGGTAGTGGTTTATTGTAGTAATAGAATTGATTCATTGTCTCTTCTGGAAGTACGGGATTAGGTTTTATTTCACGTCTTCTTCTCTTCCCATTTAAAATTTCCTTTAAAGATGCTGTATAATCCTTAGTAGAGGTATGTTTACTTCCTCTTGTTAAAAACTCATTCCACCCAAATATATTGCAAATGAACTCTTTCGATTTAAAAAGGTTGCCAGTTAGCTCTTCATCTCCTCGTTTATCAAAGTGAATATATGATACAAGGTCGAATATACTACCGCCTTTGAAATCCCCTTTGTTTCTTATGTGACAAGATAGGGAGTCATTTATCCTGACTTGCACAGCTCTTTTATTATTGCTGTAAAACCTTTCTGGTAACTGAGCTGTTATCAATTCTCCTCTTTGTTCTGTAGCCACATACTCGCAACTTATAGCTTCAAGTAGTTTTTCAATTTTATCCACATCTTTTAATCTATTTCTTATTCTTTTCAAATCTGACATTCATTATATCACTCCTCACCGATGATATAATTATACCATTATTTTTTGCATATGTAAACAGCTATATTATGTAAAATCTTTAGGCACAAATGTCCATCCTTTTTCTTCAAAATTATTAAAGTTAAAATTTGGTTGCAAAACTAGCACAGGTTGACCATTATCCGTGTTTGATCCTGTTCTATTCTTGGGAGTGAATAACAGATAATACGTCTCTCCTTTTTTCAGTTTAAAAGAATCCTTATCATAACTACCATTTTTATTCTTTTTAAATCTATGACATTTTAACTCTTTCTTTCCACCTTCATATTCGTCCCCCCAGATTGGTCTAAACATCATAACAATGGACGCCTCGTTCTTTGAAGCCTTACCTTCGCCTATGGCATCAAATGTTAAAAATCTATTTCTCAATGCTGAGTCTGCCAACTGAAAATTAACCCATGTTCTAAGATTGCATCCCCCAGCATTTTTCCTAGTTAAGCGATAAATCATCTTCATATCTTCCACAAACGTTTCCCATCTTTTCTCATGTTTAGAATCATCCGATACTTTATGAGTATCAATGACTAAATTATAGTACCCACGATTAGCCCAAAAACGAATGATTTTTTCTAAATCCGACATGGTATATCTTTCCATAAATACTACTTTAATCTGAGCTTCTTGACCATCCATCAACTTCTTCATCTTAGAAAACGCCTGTCTAATCTTGACCTTATCTTCATCTTTCAATTTACCGTTAACCATTCGCCTCCTATCAATTCCTGTATGAAATTCATGAAACAATAGGGATAATACAATCTTTTGCCTAAATGATTGGGCATCTTCTTCATTGAGTACAATCATTAATTTCTCTTTGTTTTCTATACAACTCATAACAAATTTCTCTGCCATAATGCTCGATTTGCCTGTGTTTCCAAATCCTCCGAACATTAACACGCTACCTCTGGGGACGCCTTGCGTGATGCTATTCATCATGTAACTATTGTAAAATGGCAACATATCTTCTGAGTCATTTTCAAGTTTATCAATAAATTCATCTGCATCTATGTAAAGATTCTCAACCTCGTATCGATTGACGTTATCTAGAGATATTTTATTTATCTTGTCGCTCCAAAATTTTGTCAATTGTTCTCTGTTCATTTTATTGAAATCATATTTGCCTTTGGCAATTAGTACTTTTGCTCCAAACAGAAGATATAGCTGTCTAATTACATAATTCTTTTTTATAGATTCATAGTAGTATTCAATATTTGCTACATGCTCAGATACTATACTTACAGCATCATCCATTGTTTCCATCTTTCCGTATTTAGTAAAATCATCATCTAAATTGTATTCTTTCACTTTTGTATGGACAGTTATATCATCAAATTTCTGAACACCATCTTTGTACATTCTCCTCCCTAATTCAAAGAAGAACCCCCAGACATCATGGATAAATTCATCTTGTGAAATGGAGTCCGAGTATTCACTGTAATTTTCAAAGGGATTTGCCCATAATAACCCCACAAAATACGCCTCATTGATCTCTGCATTTTTACTAATTTTCTCTGCTTCTTGTTCTGCTATTTCTTTGGTAGTTTCTTTAGCCAAGTCATCATCACCTCATAATCAATCATCTAGAAAGTCTGAAATATCATCTTGTGTTTTTGAGGCTTTTTTATAATTACTTTCAAACATACTATCCTCTTCATTTGTTAAATGTTTTAAATGCTCTTTAACCATTTTTATATTATACTCTTTTTCTTTAGCTCTTTGTTCAACAAAGTAAATCTTATCAATAACTATTGACAATGAATATTTGAAGGCTCCCATAAAGCCATTAAAGTTCTTAACTCCCAACCAATAATTAATTGTGTCTTCACAGTGCCTAAACGTTTCTTCAATTAAACTATACTTATACCCCTCTTTATACCTCTTGCCAACGGATTGCCTTCCGAACACAGGGTCTCCGTTCCTGAGTTTTTGCAGAAAGGGATATGCCTGATTAGGTAGCTGTTTAATATTAAATATATCTTCAATAGTCTCTTTAAGGTTATCTAGTTCACGCATTTCCTTTTCTTTAAAATCTTTCTCCTTTAAAAAATCTTGATAACAATGTTTATGGTAGTATTTTTTAAGAGGCTTTGTTTTCCCAACAATTTCAAACTCCATTTGATCTTTCGACGATTTCTCTCCACATCTTTGACATTTTACAGGTCTCATCATTTATCTCCCCATATCTTTATTAATCCGTCACACCTGAACACCTATAGTTACAATTAAAGGATTTCCTTTCGGAAACCCCTTTTAATTGTTTGTATAAATAGAAGTTATTTCTAAGTCGATAATGTCAGCAATCATTGAGGTGGCTAATTTTGGATTGGAGTCTGATGTGTCTAGGGACATCATCATTTTAGGTCTAAAATCTCCAAACATAATATCTTTATAAGTACTTAGAATACTATCTATATCATTGATGCTAATCATGTTGTCTCCACGATTATTTAATCGGTATTTTATAATACCTGCTGGTGCATGTAAGTATACGACCAAAGAATTTCTATCCAATCTATCAACTAAGGCATCGTATTGATTTTGACTCATCATTGGATAATTAAATAGACTACCATAAACAAGATTAGAGTACATAAATCGGTCAATAATGAGATTATTCTTATCTAGCAATTCCATCATATATGAAAACATGCTGTCCCTACCTAGATTAGCTATCTCAAATGATGATCCTTTGACAATCTCAAATCCCGTCTTTTCTGATAGTAGATTTGCAAATGTGCTTTTTCCACTACAATCTACACCTTCAAGTAAGATATTCATAAAATTTACACCTCCAATTTATTACACTCTGCCTTCTCTTAATACAGTAACTTTTGCACTTTGTTTTCCAAAAGTGTAAGCTGACCCTCTGTCTTTCATAAGTATATCTATTCTATTCCCCTTAATTGCTCCACCTGTATCTTCTGCAATGCCCACAAAAGACATTTTACCTGTTTCGACATATAATAAAGACCCTAAAGGGATGATGTTTGGATCGACTGCGATAATTCTCTTGCCGTTTTTGTGGGTTGTATCACTGACATCGTATCCTGTGGCAGTTTTTCCTATACAACCTGTATTACAGTAAGCATCATAAGCTGTAGCTACAATATCTAACTGCCTTAGATTATCGTATTTTGCCAACTCTTCTTTTAATCTGTTTATTTCTCCTTGCATCTTCTCAAGGTTATTGTTAAGATTAAAGATAAGATCATTGTTTTCTGATGCTTCATTTTCTTTTACTTTTAATTTCTTATTTAAAGATTTGGAAGTCTTCTCTAATTCTGCAATCTTTTCTTTTTTAACCTTTACTGAATCATTCATTTTTTCTAATTCGTTATTTAGCTCCTTTGCTTCACCATGCAGAGTATCTATTTCTTTATTTAATCTCTTTGATTCTGTATAGCTAAGTAATACGCTTGAAATAGTCAAAATCGTCAATACTGCAATTACAATTAATGTTCTTT
>RWZF01000066.1_pt1 | contig 16009 bp, 14 predicted proteins | sample 2187671 | NCBI WGS metagenome assembly RWZF01 (sample SAMN10531868, study PRJNA481165) | viral metagenome | isolation source: viral particles purified by filtration and ultracentrifugation from about... | host: Nasonia longicornis 2.1 | place: USA:Tennessee | collected 2011-04-01
CCGCCGTAACCGTTGGGGCACACGGCAATCAGAAAGTCTTGGAAAGGGCGAAGTACGGAATTAAGATGGGAAGTCAGCTCTGACAGTGCAACCGTAATGGTATCAACACCATGCCCGCTGTCGCCAACGCTTTTCTCACAGCAGTAGATATTCTTCCCCCCGCCATCCGTCAGCCTGATCGGCAGGTGTGAAAGAGCTTCATTAATACGTTGGGTTGAAAGCTTTTCTGAAAAGAGAATATGGATGTTAATGAACTGGCCATCCCGGTTCTGCTGATCAAGACGAAATTCCACGTTGGCAAGTACCGTGATCGCCAGACCCTGCCGGGTAATTTCCTCCCGAACGATTTCTAGTTCGTTCTGCCGGAAATAAAAGTAGTTCGTAACGGCGATGAGGGACAGATGATGCGCCCCTAGCGTGCGAACATAATCCTCAATATCATCCGGAGAATAGCTGTTGGCCAACCACGTCAGAGGACTGTGTATGTGTAAATCCCATTTATTCCATTGTGAGCCTATCACCGACGGTTCCTTCATACAGAAAGTGTATCGGCCATCTTAATAGGGTTAAGACATCCCGGCTACGGGATTAACGCACTCGCGTGAAGCAGATTTGATCCGGTGCACATTTTTCGTTTCCTGAGGGCAGAAAAATGAAGTGACCGTTCCCCGTTGAATTGTTAATCACTTCCGCTTTTGGCTCAGGGCGGCCTGTCAGGATTTCCGTGCCGGACACCCACCAGCGCTACTTTATTTTATTCCTCAGTTTCCCCTACATGCTCTACTGCTTCCAGCGCCTCACGTTCCATCTGTTCAGCCAGTTCACGCTGCTTCACATTCCACACAGAACCCTGCGGCATTTCAACACGTACATCGAGGCGGGTGGATTCCGGTAGGTCGCACGGTTCGCCGTCCTGATAGAAAATGCGCTCACCTTCCGGGGTGACCTCTTTCAGCCGCCAGTTCTGGAAACGTTCCGGCAAATGCGCATGCTGACGGTGACAGGTTTCAATAATCAGACTGCCGTCACTCTGCACCCTGTCATCGACATAAACCAGCTCAAGGCCGTTATTGTCTTTCGGTACCGAGATACCGCCGTTTACACCCCATGCACCATCTGAGTTGTAACCAAGGATACCGGTAATGTGATACTGGCCGGTGCCGGTACGGCGGACTTCTGCACCTTCGGATTCGTCGTTTGTGTCGAAATTACCGTCCGGGTGAATTTGGATGATAGGAGATGACACCTTCAGGAAGCCACCACCATCAACGATCGTATTTTTAGATGTTCTGTGCCAAATTGGCCCTGAATAAAAATAACCTTTACTGGTTGCGTCATATACCGGAACCCTGGTTGCAAATCCCCCATCAGGATAACTCAGCATTTGAAAACAACTACCAACACCGGATGAATCAGGCCATGGGCGAAAATTAACTAATGCACCGTACCCGCCGCCACTGAACCTCGACATATCATTTAGTCCGAGAGCTAATCCCATCGGATATTCATTCCACACATCATAAGGGAGCAGTTTGCGGAAATCATAAGTAGCTTCCTGAGCAGAGAGTCCCATTGCCTTGAAATCTGCTTCTCTCATATATGGGTTCACATAAACATCTCTGCCAGCTGCCTCCCCTAATTTATTAGCATCCACCTTTTTACTCAGCGCATCACTGACCGCTTTCTCATGCGGCACTGTTGTTTCTGATGTACCGACTGATGCTGAGAGCCGCACAATCCCTTTTTGCGTTACACTAGCATCACTGGGCTTTGCCGCGTTGATTGCTCTCACCGTTCCGTCCTGGCTCATAACATCCGTTTTCGATTCACCGGGCTCCTGAACCACTTTCGGTATTTTACTGATGGCTTCATTAAGGGCTTTAATACTATCCAGCGTCACCTTCTGGCCGTTCGGCAGCTCAATTTCCACCTGGCCGGTGTCCGTCATCCACTGCTGCATTGCCTGGAGAAAGTAAACGATATAGCCCTGGTTTGCTGACATGGTACGGGCTGCATCTGAAATGGTATCCGGTACCGTAGTGACGATAGAGTATTTCGCGCCGCCGAGCGTTACCGGGGCATTGAATGACAACACCAGTTCGGTGTCACTGTTTACCGCGCGGATCATCATGCTGACGGGCGCTGTGCCGTTCTCGATGCTGATGAGCTGGCCGGGGGCCACACCGTGAATATTCTTTTTCCACTGCGTACCGGTGCCGGTCACAATCGGTGAACCAGCTTTAATGGCTATGGTGCCGTCTGTGTAAATCATGGGGTTTCCTTAAATTTCAGGCATAAAAAAACCGCCGGAGCGGTTATTTGAATTGGGCTATATGTCAGTTATAAATATAAATCGCCGTCGATACAGTGAGTGTTATAAATTCCCTGCACGTTACCGTTATTTGTCCACATATTTCCCATCCATCCGGAATCGACTGTTGCTAAAAACCGGATATCGTAATAATTGCCGCTGACATATAAACCTAATGCCGCCAGATCGTAGTTACTGTTTTTAATGGACGATACAAACGTGCCGTAATTTGCCAGATTAAAATAGGGGGTCTTATATTTGGAATAACCGGACATTGCTGATAACAACTGCCCTCCCATTAACGGGCAATATTTGCTCGTATAGGTTGTCTTTCCATTCTGATTACAGATTTGAATCCCGTATTTAGGCAAAACGGATAAATCAGGGTTGTGATCGAATAACAGTACATTCAGATATGCAGGGACGTCAGTCCATATTGAATCCCTGAATCGTAACATTGTGCAGGCTTGCGATTTTGGCCGGACATAGATTGTATAGCGACTTTCGTTGCTGATATCGTATCCCGGAATTTTAGCGCCACTGCCCTTTTTCCCGTCGCTGTAAACCGTACCGGCCCATACGCAATATCCCAGTTTGGAAAAATCCGTCAGCGTTGTAACACCATTCATGCCGCGAAGCTGAATGCCATACTTACCCGCAGCAGATTTCGGTTTTGGGGTACCATACACATCGTACACAAAAAATTTACCGTAGGGATCATCCCCCCAGGCGGAGTAATCCCCGCATTCCGCATACAAATATATATAAGGTGCCTCTAACCATAAACTGTCTGTCCACAACTGAGTCACACCGGTCAGGCCGTTAGTCCTTGCCGCATGCGCCCCCTTTTTCACAACGATAAAACAATTATAGTCAGACATACCGGGAACCACGGCACGCCATGCTTTGCGGTCCCGGATATATTCCCACACGCCGGGTGGCTCCACTCTGTTTAAATTTGCGGATGCATAGGGATAATAAAATTTAAACTGCCCCAGTTTCGCAAGTGGCTGACACTGTTCATCATCCAGATAAAAAGGCTTTGACCCTGTTTCAGGCTGAACATATATACCGTACCGGCTCAAGACAACCTCCCGATCCTGACCCGCAATACATTGCTGTCATCGAAAACATCTATCCTGGTGTTATTAATTTCCATCCGGCCGCCTGATGCCGCACTGCGGATATCGAGCGTTCCGCGAAATATTGCACTGTTAAACTCAGCATTCCCGCCTTTGGCGTCAATCAGGAAGCCCGTTTTACCCTGCACATAGTTCTCAGACTGCATTTTGTCAGTGACAACCACTTCATTCAGCCAGGCCTGGTTGATAAATGCCTCGCGCATGAAGATCTGCCCGCCCTCCATGTACATAAACAGATCCATTGATTTGCTGGACGGGTTATAAAATGCGAACTTCTGTGCGTTAAAGCCGATAAGCGTGTTCACCTCCCCGCCTTTCAGCTCGGCCCCGATAACCATACCGGCAGAATAGTCCTCACCGTTGTAATGGATCCGGACTTTCATATCGTGAACCACTGACGCTTCACCGGCAGCCATGTCCCACTGCGCCCGGATGGAGTTCTGCGCCATCGCGAAACTATCGTCTGCGGTCACCTTCACCGCGTCCAGTTTTTCCGCCAGTGCTGTGGTTTCTGTGACGGTGTAATTTCGCACTTCGATAATTTCGGCTTTCATCGCGCCGTTTTCACGCTGCCAGTAATTCCACTGGCCGTAGGCGTTGTTGGCGTTGTTGATAATGGCCTCGAAATTATCATCAGCCTGAGATTGCAGATCTTTGATGATTTGAGAATCACTCAGTCCCGCTTCTACTTCATCAATAATGGTCGATGCATCAAACTCCGCCACACCGCGCACAAAGTCAGTCCAGGGGGACTGATTGCCGGTTTTATCTACCAGGCGGGCGCGGAAATAAAACGCGGTACCGGCGGCCAGGCCGGCCAGTTCGTGAGAGCGGGACGGGTACGGCACATCAGCCAGCAGCAACAGATTCTGACCATCGTTGGTTTTGCTGTACTGAATTTCAGTTTTCAGGGTATCTTCCGTGAATTTCCCGAACTCCCAGTTCAGTTTGATCCCGAATACCAGCGTGGACGCCCGGAAGTTCAGCGGCATCGGCGGTTCACCCACTTTCCCGGTCAGCCGGGTCTCCTCTGAATATCCCCAGCCGCTGGAGATTTCCGCTGCATTTATCGCCCTGACCCGCACCAGATAGCGGCCTGAATAAACCCCGGGCACGTCAAACGAGGTGGTGGCATTGCGCGGCACATTGATCCAGTTACCGTCATCACGCCGCCACTGTGCCTCATAGGCAATCGCGTTCTCTGCCGGTGACCAGGTAACCTGCATGGTTTCAATGTTGATCCCCTGGTTAACGACAGAATAAGAGCTGATGGTGATATCTTTCGGCGGGAACTGGTTGCCGGGCGGAATAACACTGACCGGACGTTCATCGAGTACCGCGCCGGTATCTATCCGGTCGTATTTATCCGGATCATGCATGGCCGCCGATATCGTGAACGTGCCGTCATCATTCTCAGTCACGCTCACCACCCGGTACTGCTGGGCGTACAGCTCATCTGATTCCGTTATCCAGACACATTCCGGCTCCGGCGTTTCGCTGTATTCCGTGGTAACGGTGAGCACGTTATCCGTGACCATCTGAATGGTACGGGCCTGTGATTTACCGGACGGCAGATTCAGCATCAGCCGGTCACCCGGAGTGGCATCCGGTTTGCGGTCGAGTGTGATACTCCGGCCATTCACTGCACTGACGCGGCCGCCGGTCACTTTCCCGGACAGGTTTTCATCCGCCACTGCAATGATGTACCCCGGCTGCGGGATATTACCGTCCAGCCCCACACTGAATGTCACCACCCGGTCTTTGTTGTTGGTGAGGATGCCCCAGCGGCCTTTGCGGTTGGCCTCTGACTGGCGGGTACAGCTGATTAAAACCGAACCGGTAAACCAGATCATTTTCAAACACCGGCTCCATCGCATCGGAATAGCCGTTCAGCGGATCTGAGTACGACACCAGCGCGGAGGAATAACGGGCCTTACTGCTGCTGCCGGAATAGGTGAAACGACCGTCGAGCACGTTGGCTTTGGTGTAGCTGTAATCAATATCCCGCGGCATATCCGCCAGGGTGATAATCTGGTTTCCGCCCCAGTAGGTCATTCCCCTGAAGATGGCTGCAAAGTCACGCAGCACGGTATAGGCTTCATTACGATCCTGCACAAACACATCACAGATATAGCGCGGCTCAGTGCCGCTGCCGCCCTTGCCGTCCGGTACCGGCTGGTCACAATACTGCGCAACACGGTACAGTTCCCATTTATCGATATTCTGCATTTTGATGCGGTCGCCGAGGCCGAAGCGATCGGAAATCACAATATCGTAAAATATCCAGGCGGGGTTATTGGTCCATGCCCACTTAAACGAACCATCCCAGGTACCGGAGTACGTCCGGTGCTCCGGGTCATAGTTTGACGGTACACGGATAATACGCATCTTCGGCTCACAGGTGACCTGCGGGATCGAGCCGTTAAACTGTTTTGAGTCAAACTCGATATACAGCAGCGCGGTATGCGGATACCTCAGTTTGGCATCAATCACCTCGGTGTAACTCTGCATCACCACCGTGTCACCGATTTTGGCACTGTTGGCATCCTCTGTGATTTTCCGCACCCGCAGTGTCCAGGATGTGGCAGACTGCGGCAGATCAATACGATGAGTCCGCTCATAACCTGAGGTGGTTTTACCCTTTACACGGCCGTCAACAACGGTTTTCCAACTGCCGCCGTCAGTCTGCAAATCAATGGCGTATTTCACCTCGTTACCGACCATATCCCCGTTATCCTCCTGGCGGAACAGGGACGGCCATTTCAGGCGGACCCGGACAGCGGACAGTTGCGGATTAGTGAATGCGTGTGCCCACGGTGTGCTGCTCTGCACAGTGGTACCGATGGTGATTTCATTCTCCGCCGCCGGCATCCCCTGAATATAGGTTTGTGCCTGGGTACCCGGACGGTATTCCCACACCACGCCCGGGAAGTTTTCCGACCCGTCAGCATTCAGCAGCGGCGTACCGTCCAGAAAGATATTTTTCCCGGTCAGCTCTCCGGCAAATTCACCTTCACCAAGGGCAATCAGCAATTTTGCTTTGGCAACGGACTGTAAGTCGTCCGGCTGTTCGACGGGCGTGCGCGGGCTGCCGCCGCCACCTTTGCGGCCTGTGATTTGTCTCATTGTGGGATTCCTGCTGAAAAACTGAGAAAGGATTACTGCTGATCTTCGACGTAAATACCAGCTGAAATAACAGCTCCGCCGATGCGGCGCTTACCGTAACCGATCGGTACCGGGTAGCCCTGAGAAACAGTGTTCGTCGGCGCACCGAACGCATAGGACGGCTTGTTTTCGCCCTGGTCTTTCATGGCGATCCCGTTTGGTTGCGGGGACAGCATCTGGATAATACCGCCGAGCATCATCGCTGCGCCGGTTGTGGCCATAAAACCGGTCATACCACCAGCTGCAAAAGCGGCACCGATACCACCTGACATAAATACAGCTGCAGCCACCAGCACTGCCCCGAAAATGGTCTGAAATAATCCGCCGCGTTTGCTACCGATAACAACAGGTATAATCCTGATAACATCACCTGTTACCGGAAACCCGAGATCATCTTCACCTATGTTTTTTTTACCACGAAAAACCGCAAAGGTCAGCCCGCGGGATTTACTCGTATTTAGGAACTGCTCGAAACCCGGAATAGTGCAACACAGCGCACGGACAGCTTCTGATGTGGTACTGATTAGACGTTGATGTGTTTTACCAAAAGTTTTACCCAGCACTCCGCCCAACTCTATTTTAATCATTGTTTCTTGTTGCATAAGTTCCTCCCCTTACTGTAACCGGGTAATCTGTGAATTATTTGCCGTCACCGGATAAAGCAGCTGCATCTGCCCTTTAACATCAAATGCAGCCATACACCTGGCATCAAAATCCTTATAGTCAGCTGAGCTGTTGGCGATATTAGTCACCGCCACCATTTGTTCTTCAACTTTCCGTAAGGCATCCGCCTTGAGGTACTGATGAATCTTCTCACCCGCTGACCGGTTTTCTTTTACCGATTCGTAGACATAGTCAGGCAATGCAACGCCGTATACCCACTTCGCCGTGATCATCCCGAAGAGTGACGGACACCCGCCGACATGACCAAAGTAAGGAACACTGGCCATTTTTGACAGTGCGCGATAGTAGGGCTCCTGAAAACGCTTTTCCCACTCAGTGGCATCTTTGTATGTCAGCAGGCCGATAACCTGATCTTCCGTCAGTGTCATATTCTGCGCCATCAGCATATTTTTTATATGCCGGTCACAGGCTCGGGCGAATTTTGGTGATAACCAGCGGGCAAACTCAATGACCAGTTCCGGGTGAATCCAGGTGCCGCCATAACGCCCTTTTTCCACTTTTACTAAAAGACGGGAAATCCCGCCTTTAAAATCCAGAGCTTCAACATTCAACTCCTGCCCTATTTCTTTCGCGTACTCTTTTGTTGAATCCAGCCGCAACCAATCGAAAGATTTTTTATCAAAATGCTTGGCCGCCACTGTTGCATTCACCCAGCAATCACCATTAAACGGGATCAGGGATTCGTCATACTTCATAGGTATGATTTTAATCATGATGCTTTCCTTATTTAGGTAATGAACCTTTGCCACATAGGAGATCAGCCCATCGAAGCAGCATCAGCTATAGCTGATCCCCTCAAAGGCTCATTCCTAAATATCGGTTCGATGTTTAAAAGCGTGTGTGCATGTGGTGCACTGGTGGGTAAAACTGAATTTCAGGCATAAAAAAACCCGCCGGAGCAGGTTGTATTTATTTTAATTAATTCAAATACATGAAGTTATAGAATTTATTCTATTATCTACTCTGTACTTAAATAATCCGCCTTGATGATAAAAACTAATATTTGTTTTATTTTCCGAACTGATTACATCAACTAATTCAAGTTGTCCTGCTGAATAAACAGACCAACCATCTTTTGCGGGCTGAATAAAAACGCTTCCATATGTTTGGCTTTTTTCCTGCCATCCATAGAGAATACAATTGGCTACTTCTTGAGCTTGTTTATCTGATTGAAATTTATTGTCTGCCGGCCGCTGACGAAGTTCTTCCATTCCTGCGCATCCAGTAACAATAAAAACAAATAGTAGCGCTATAATTTTCTTCACTATCTACCCCTATTACACATTAATAAACAACTGTTATTCAGAGTAATTGTTATTTAATTTAGCGTGGTTGGCTTTATATCCATATTTCCATAGGCATCAGTGGAAATTCTGTAATATTTACTTTCTCCAGTGTTCACTGATATGTCCCTTTCCTCACGCGTCCCCCCAAAAGAGCATAGCCCTTTCCCATCCAAGGCCACACCAACGATCCTCTCTCCGGGTGAAACATAAAAAGCCGCTTTCTCTCCAGTGTCCAGTCTGGCAACTGGTGCACCGTCAATAAAAACTGTCGCGTAACATGCTCCACCAGTATTTCCGGAATCTCTCACTATAGTAATTTTCGCAGAATCATTATTCTTTTGCTGTAATCCTGTCACTCTATCCTGTGGGGCAAGTTTTGCACTTTCAGGTAACACCTGTGTTGTGGCACAACCAACAAGCAGCATTATCGCCAAGAATGAAATTGTTTTCTTCACTTAAACTCCCCTATTAACGCCACTTACAGACCAAATAAGGGTAGCGGTCATTAGTTATATTGTCATGAAGATTTTATGTCTCAGTACCATAACTGTGCGATCACGCCAATAACCGCCATATGGCACCCGCTGGCTCAGATATCCGTACAAATGATGCAGCAGCATGTTATCACCCAGCAGAATACCGGCATGATTAGCGACAGGTGCCTGTACCTGCATCACTATCACATCACCGGGTTGCGGGTCGTCAACCTGAATAAATCCGGCCTCCTGCCAGTTATCAGCGTACCGGTTCTCACCCTGCTCCCACCAGGGATAATCCACCCGGTAATCCGGCAGTTCAATGCCGCATTCCTGCCGGAACCAGCTCATGACCAGCCCCCAGCAGTCCGTAAACCCGAGCACAAACGGCCGACCGAGTAATGGTAATTCACCGCGCGGCTGAACAGTCCGCAGATCCCCTTCCGGCCAGCTGATGATATACCACGGCACACCGAGAGCATCGCACTGTGCTTTGTCCAGTTCTGACGGCCGGGTGGTAGCATCCGGGTGACTGTGTACAACACCGGTCACCGTACCCCAATCCTCAGCAACGGCGTAATCCTCCGGCGATAATACAAAATGCTCTTCCGGCGTGACCGCGACATTGCGGCAGGGAAAGTATTTCACTACACGGGATTTTTGCGCGATCACCCCGCAGCATTCGCGGGGGTATTCACGTTCTGCATGGGCAAAAATGGCCGCCTGAATGTTTTTACGCATTATTATTTCCTCAGTAATGAGGTTCCCGGAAAGCCGCCGAACGGGATCGGATTATTTTTTCCGAAACGGGGGAAGCAACCTGTGTTCAGCATGCCGCTGCACTGATCCTGTGCCGGATCATCCACACGATTGCCGTGCTTATCGAAATACCCGTTCTGCCCGGTATAATCACAGCCGTCACCGGATTTGTATTTGCCGCGAATGCACCAGGTACACATTGCATGCAGTTGCCGCGTCGGGATCAGCACCCCCTGTAAATCCATCGGGCTGGCTAATTCAAACTCGATAACTTCGTTAGTTTCCGAGGACTTGCTGTCGATATAAAAGACCGAGACTTTTTCCTGGGTAGGATCTGCCGACGGGTTGCCATCCGGAAAATTCGCCGCATCCAGATAGTGTGCCAGGGTGTCGTGTATCGTGACTTTCGCTTTCAGCATGTCATCGTATGCCAGACACAGTGCGGTGACTGAACCATCGAGGTTTGCCACCGATAACTTCGGCTGTGCGCCGGAGCCGGTTGTCGACGCCTCCAGCCCCTCAATCTGTACCGGCCAGGCACGGTATTCTTCCCCCTGCCACCAGATAGATTTCGCCGGTAACTTTTCCGGATCCCCACCGGCTGCTGCAATTTCTGCCTCAGTATGAGGAATATTGTATGCATGGAACCGCAAAATATCCGGTGCACCGAACGCGGTACCGTCAACCTCAAAAAGCCGGACGGCATTACCCGGTTCCAGCTTCTGGTAATCGTTTGTGATCATGGTTTAAATGCCTGGGTAAAAGTGAGAGAGAGTGAATAGTTGTCACCACCGAGCGGGGTGAATTTGTGCTCGGCGCACCGGTATAACCCCACAGGTTCAAGCGGGGGTTTCCACTGAAAAGCCTTTATGCCGCCGTGAAGGTCGATAAACTGACGGATAGCCGTGATATACTCCCCGCGACCGGTAAATTCCAGTGACCACTTCTGGCTGCGGGCGTTGATACCGTCACCGGATACCTGCTCATAACCATCACCGAACTTTGCCCTGCGGATTTTATAGGTGATGTCCTCCGTGGGATTAACACGGGGACACCAGGTGAATGTTTCGATCATCTTTTCCCCTTAGTCATATTCCAGACTGCACCACCAGGGCGGGTGTCTTTGTCAATTAGTACGCGGAAACGCTGATCGACGAATGCGGCAATTTCATTACCAAACTGCTCATAACCAGCCGGCGACTGCGTCTGGCTGCTGCCGTTACTGTCGATGGTAATAAACACCTGTGGTGCCGCTGAACCGCTGTTCTGATTTCCGCCGAGCGCCCGGACACCCAGAGAGCCATCCGCCGCCCGTGTTAACGGCATAATCGCTTCCGGTCCGGCCTCCCCCATCAGCCCCGCACCTTTGGCAAACGCAAAATAAGTCGGGGTGCTGACTATCTGATTGCTGTACGCACTCAGTCCCGGAGAATCATATACCCCGCCTTTGGCATTTGCCGCGGCACCTCCCAGGAAGTTACCGACAGCACCAATCCAGCCACCGGCATCTGACATGGATTTCAGGCTGTTCACGATGGCAGCGTTGACCAGTATTTTCTGGATGGATTTAAGGACATCTATTGACCAGTCGCGCCAGCTGGCTTTATTTCCGTTCAGCATGTCAGTGATGTTATTCACCATACCGCCCATGGCGCTCTGCACTGCTGATGCGGTTTGCTCCGCATAGTCTCCGGCCTCAGCAACCCAGTCTTCCATCCCCCGGGTCACCCCGCTGGTCCAGTCGGACTGAACTTCCTTTATTTTCTGATATTTCAGGTTGAGCGCATCAATCTCGCGGTTATAGGCTTCGGTCGCACTTTTTCCCTGATCCGATTTGGCATAAACACGATCAATCTGCTGACGTTCATCGTAAAGACTGCGCCGGTTTCCGCCCATTCCCCGGGTTTTATCAATTTGCTCCGCTTCGTCACTGAATTTCCGGGCTCCGTCACGCATCGCTTTCAGCGCATCATCCATTTCACGCTGCTTTCTGACCGCCTCGTCGGCTTTTTGTGTCCACTCAGCCAGGGCGACAGAGGAGGCACGGATCGCCTTTTGCTGCTCATCCGTCCATTTTGCGCCGGACTCATGTGCTGCAGCATAAAGATCTGCGGCTTTTTCTCCCTGCGTTGCCCTGACTTTCTGAACCTCCGTGGCCACACTCAGATCTGCTATTTTGCGGGCATACTGCTCCGCCTGACGTTCCGCTTCTTTCTGTTCTTTATTGAAAGCACTCTGAGCGCTTTTTCCTTCCTTTAATTCCCTGCTCAGTTTCTCCTGGTTTTGATAGGCAGCCACCTGATTATCAATGTATTTCTGCCGGCTATCGGCAAATTCAGGTTTATTCAGCAGGCCGATATCATCAGCAGAAAATTCCGCCTGCCGGATAACACGGGCTTCCCCGGTCAGTGCGGACAGTTCTTTGTCCCGCTCTGATTTCTGAATGAAATCCTGCTGTTTTTCGCTGAGAGGCGCTGCCGGGATACGCATCGGGCTGTTAACCAGAGCCAGGCGGTTGGTCAGGATCTGATTTCCGGCAGACATTATCCGGTTAAATTCGCTATGCTCCGCATTCACCATCAGTAATGAATGACGCATATTATTCTGGGCAGCAGACTGTTGACGAATAAGAAAATCACGCTGACTTTCGACCGCCTTCAGTGCTGACTGAATCTCTTCCGATTTTTTGCTCAGCTCATTAAGTCTGCTCTGTTCAACCGAAAGCTCATCCTGCGCAGCCGCCAGGGATTTAACCGCATCTTCCTGACTGATCAGATGGTTAATCAGGTAGCCGTTGATACTGGGGCCGGGTGAGGCCAGCATCTGCTGATATCCTGCTATCGCTGATTTTAATCCCTCGACTTTCTGACGCTGCTCATCAACCAGTTTATTTTGCGCCGCCAGCGATTCTTTGGTTTTACCGGAGTTATCAGCGGTTTCCGGCAGCGTCATTTTATTAAGATTGGCACGAACCTGGTCAATGGTGGCGGCGTATTCAAGTGCGGACTGTCTTGCCTGCTCCTGCTTCTGGTACATGGTGTACCAGGCACCGGCACCCAGCATCACCAGCCCCGGAATACCACCGACCAGCCCCAGCGCACCACCAAGAAGACGTGAACCGACAGATGTGACGTTATTCAGGTTGTTTTGTGCGATATTGCGGGCGTTAATATTACGTGCAACGGATGCCTGTACAGCGGCAAGCCGCTTTTCTGCGCCTGCCTGCGCATCGGTTCCGCGTGCAGCTGCCAGTGATTTTTGTGCCCGGTACTCTGCCGCACGCGCTCTGGCAACCGCAATTTGTGTCCCGCGCAGCTGAGCCTGTGCAAGAGCGACCTCGCCTTTTGCGGCACTGGCCACCCCGATGGTTGCTTTGGTCACACTGGCGGTCAGCCCGCCGAAATACCGTGCAAGGCCAACCCCGACCAATGCCCCGGCAACAGTGGCGATGGTGTCTATGTTTCCAGCAATACCATTCAGCGCGCCGGTCAGCGTGCTGGTTGCGCCCGATGCCTCATTAGCCCCGCCCACCCATGCCATGAAGGCGTTTTCAATTTTCTGGGATGCGCCGCTGACAGTCTGCGGTAATTGCTCAAATTCTTTTCTGAGTTGTTCAGTGCTGGTCAGAATTGGCACTATCTTGTCAATGGTGAGCTTACCACTCTGTGACATTTCACGCAGACCGCCGATGGTCGTTCCCATCCCGTCCGCCAGCAGTTTTGCCAGTCGTCCGCCGTTCTCCATCACCGCGTTAAATTCTTCACCGCGCAGGACACCGGATCCGAGAGCCTGACTCAGCTGTGTTATAACAGAGCTGGCTTCTTCAGTGCTTGCACCGGACAGCTTCAGTGAAGTTGCGATGGTTTCCGTGACTTTTGCCACATCCCCAGAGGCATAACCCGCATCACGCATCGACTGCGCAATACGCGCGTACAGGTTGGTATTTGCCGCCAGTGATGTGCCGGTACGCTGACTTAACGACATCAGCTCCTGCTGAGCCCGGCTGAAATCCTCCGCAGACACAGAGGCCAGTTTCAGGCGTCCGCTTAACTGGCTCCAGGTATCGGCATAACTGATAAGCTGCTGCGTGGCAAAAGCACCGGCCATAGCCCCCATGACACCGGTTACTGTCGATTTTATTGATGACAGTTCATTGTTCAGCTCACTGATTGCCCGTTTCGTTTCGCGTGATGCCGATGCTGCTTTGCGGCCGCCCTGCTCCAGCGTCCGGTAATAATTCTCCCCCATCCGTGAGGCGCGGGCTATTTCAGACTGAAACGAGGATGAATTAGCCGATATTTTAATAATAAGCTCACGAAGCTTCGCCATTACTCCCCCGTTCAGAAAATAAAATCAATGTTCAGAAATAGATCCGAGAAACTCTTCCAGACTGTCACCGGCCGGTCTCTCATCCTGAGCGTCCCATTTCAGCATCGCATCATTCAGGCTGAGTTTGCCGCCCTGTGCGCCGTACAGTGATGAGACAATATGGGCCGTCTGTATGTCACTGCGGATGTCCCCGATCGGGCTGAGGCGGTCAAAGGCCATCCACATGGTCAGCTCACCGGCGCTCATCGTTCTGGTCAGCTCATCCACTGTGCGCCCCATCCGGAGCGCCAGTGTCATCAGAAAAAACATCCCGGGCTGTGCTACTTTTTTTCCGCTTCATCCGGCGTGGTCATCAGATCAAGTGCCTGTTTCAGCAAACGGGCATGAACCGGCCCGTAAACAGCCATCACTTCTTCAGTGTCATCATCACCGAATACACGCTCTTTATCTTCATCCAGCAGCACATCAGAAAACATCACCACATCTGCACGCAGATTGCGCTGCGCCTGTTCTGCCTCCGAGAGTTTTTTATCACCCTCCCCGCCGGCATTCATCAGCTCACGCCATCTGAGCCAGGCTGCCGAAGACGGTTCCCGCAGAATAACGGCAACACCGTTCCATTCAGGTACCTTCACCACTTTTGAGCGGAAGGCGTTTTTTGGACTGAGTGCCAGTTCTTTTAATGACAGTTTCGGATTCGCCACGGCTTATTCCCCCTTTCCCGGCTCAGTTACCGCCCCGTTTTTCAGCGGAACAGTCTTACCTTTCATACGCAGCGTGAAAGACGCGGTGACCAGCCCGCTGGTTGCCGCACTCCAGCTGTTCTGACGGACTTCCGCCAGGAAGGCATAACCATTGCCTGACGGAAATTCCACTTTGAACGCATGGATCGTGTCATTGTCATAGGCAGCACGCAGCGCTTCCTGCCCCTCATCAGGAGACCAGTTACCAGAAATTGTGACCTCCCCCGGGGATGCCAGGCCATTAGTCATTTCCTGCTCAGTCGAACACAGGGTGGTGACATCAATGTCCGATTTCTGCCCGCCGGTATAACCGATCTCTTTGGCCGCACAGGCCAGCGGCAGAAACTCAGCAGATGCGGGATTTGCTTCTGTTGCCGGCAGTTTTGAAATACTGATTTTCGTGCCCTGCGTTTTTTCATATTTGCTAGACATAGTTATTTTCCTGTAAGCATAAAAAAAGCTGCCGCAGCAGCTTGTTGTTCAAGATTAAGTTATTGCCAGACCTGACACTCCAGCGTGGCCCGGTAAAGCGCGGTATCGGCTTCATACCCCTGCTTCTCTGTGAACTCCTCCGGTGAAAGCGGAGAAACAGCAGCAACAGACAGTTCACGGATCCGGCGGGCTTCATCGATGGTTTTTGCATAGACATCAATCTGAATATTAGTCATCGTCTCAGCACGGCCGCACAGCACATCACCGCTGACATCATAAAGTGAAAAAATACACCACGGCGGCTGAATTTTGGGCTCATCCTGCGGAGCCACATACGGGAAAACCCTGCCCGGCAGCACCGGGGCAAGCAAAGAAAACAAATCAGATTCTTTCATCCGCTCAGCACCTTATCGATAGCCTGACTGAGTTTACTCAGCGCCAGATCCGCTGCCTCATCCGCCTTACCATCAAATGCCGGGCGGATAAACGGTTGCGGTGCCATTTTTGATGTACCGTTTTCCAGAAAACGCCAGTAAAACGCATTACGCGGGTCATCCGTTTTCAGTGTGTTATCACTGTTGGTTCCGGCGGCGTTGGTTCCCCGGATGTATACACCGGAGACAACCTCACCTTTATAACGGCTCCGCTGACCGCCGGTAACGATATTACGCGCCAGTTTTCC
>RWZF01000069.1_pt1 | contig 15716 bp, 44 predicted proteins | sample 2187671 | NCBI WGS metagenome assembly RWZF01 (sample SAMN10531868, study PRJNA481165) | viral metagenome | isolation source: viral particles purified by filtration and ultracentrifugation from about... | host: Nasonia longicornis 2.1 | place: USA:Tennessee | collected 2011-04-01
AACTTTGCAAAATGCGTTGACACTTTGCGTTATGCAGTGTAATATACTTAGTAACATCACATATCGAATAGTTGAAAGGGGTGTGAAAGTAATGAGTTTAGCAAAAAACGCAAGACTTTTAGCAGGAATGAGTTTAGAAGAATCAGCAACTAAATTAGGGATTCCTGCCGGTTATTTATCACAAATTGAAAATGGAAAGCGACAGATTAGTTCGGAAAGAGCCGAGCAAATAGCATCTATATACAATGTTGATATCGAAAAAATTTTTTTACCTAGTCGCTATGCAATTCGTGAAGTTGATGAGTCGAAAAATGTTAGTTAGGGAGTGATCACTTGAACATCGTAGCGGAACGTTTTATCGAATTAAGCATCTTGCAAAAACACCGAAGATTAACGTTATCCGAAACACAAGAATTCAATGAATCTTTTAAACACCTTGAAAAACGTGAATGGCAAAAAGCAAAACTAAAAGAATTATCGTATTTTGCTCATATAACTGATGACGCTGATTGGCAACATGAAATTTGTTCCAAGTTAGAAAAACTTCATTAATAAAGTATCGCAAGATCGCATCCTAATATAAATATTCAATCCGAGCGGAGTTTCGCCACAACGGGCCATTTAAACCCAGAGCGACGCCAATAGGTAACGCCAAGACGATTGATTGTTTATATTAGGGTGCGATGCCAAGAGCGATAAATACAAAAAAGGAGAATGCTAAATGAATCAATTAGTTTTTCAAAACAAAAAGCAAATTGTTACAAGCTCAAGAAACATCGCCAGGGATTTTAACAAAGAACACTTCAATGTCATTAGGGATATTGAGGGTATCCTCAAAAATGAAGACACCCAACAATTGTTCTATGAAACAACTTATATCCATGAACAAAACAAACAAGAATACAGAGAATTTCTAATGAATCGGGACGGATTCACTTTACTGGTAATGGGATTCACCGGAAAAAAAGCTATGAACTTTAAACTCAAATACATTCAGGCATTTAATCAAATGGAACAGCATCTAAAAGAACTACACAAGCCTTCTTATATGATCGACGACCCAATCAAACGTGCTGAAACATGGATCATCGAACAAAAAGAAAAACAACATCTAGAGACAAAGAACAAAATGTTAGAACAGAGAGTTTCTGAATACGAACCGAAAGTAACGTATCTTGATGAAATACTCAAATCCACTAGTACCGTAGCAGTTTCTCAAATAGCCGAGGACTACGGGATGACCGGACAAGAGATGAACAAGCTTCTTAATAAATACGGTATTCAATACAAAATGGGCGGACAGTGGTTACTTTACTCGAAATACAAAGGTAACGGTTATACGAAATCAAACACTGTAGACATTACTCATACAGATGGAAGGCAATCTGTAAAGATGCATACAAGATGGACTCAAAAAGGACGACTGTTTATTTACGAAACATTAAAGAAATACGATGTATTGCCACTTATGGATATAAAGATTAACAAAACAAAAGAATTGCAGGGTTCGCATTAATGGAATTAATCAACAAAATCGACAGAGTGCTTAAGAGAAATAACAAAAAGAGTATTGAGTTGACGTGTTACATCAATGAACAAGGCATACCTGATATTCATATTAAAGAAAAACCGGAAGAAGCATACACAGAAATCTTAGACGACGAAGGTATAGTTTTGAATGTTAATTTTCCAAGAGCTTCATTTACCTTTACGGAAAAACACTACGGTTTTCACGTTGATGAATTTCAAAACTATATCAGTCTAGGATCGAAACACTATAAAGATCACTACGTCATTCTCGAATTTCAATAAACAAGGAGGTTATATAAATGCAATCCATAATCGACGAATTACAAGAAAAACTCATGATCGAAATGATGAAACAAAAGGTTCAACTAGCATACGAACAGGGCTTGGAGGATGCACGTGGGCAGCAGGCATATCCTCCATTACTCAGAAAACAACACGTGGCGGAAATCTTTCAAGTCGAACTACCTACTGTAGAAAACATTATTCGGAAGGAGGGTTTTCCGAAGTCTACAGCAGTCCAAGCTCGTTATCCAAGAGATGAAGTTTTCGATTGGATGGCTGAAAACACCGAATATGTTCATTACAACACCAATCGTTTAAGTAAGTCGATCTCTTAAATACAAGTTTACTAGGTTCTGAGACGAAAGTCTGTGACTCAAAAGCACATGTGCTACTCATGCACATTAGATAGGTGGTGATGGATTTGGATGTAGGGTCAATCCTTCACAAGGCTAGAGTCAACGCTGGATTAACTCAAGAAGAATTAGGAGAGAAAATCGGAATTGAACGAAGCTTTGTGTCGAAGTTAGAGAGAAATAAAGCAGGATTGATGTTTGATATAGGGGTTAGGTGGTTGCAAGTCACACATGCTCAAGATGTTTTAATAGCTTTGCTTGCAGGCGTAGACATTGCAACGGTTACGAGCACATTAACTACTTTAATAGGAGGTTTAATTCTATGGATTTAACAAATTTGCAAGACAACTTCTTACAACCAGACCTACATAAAGCATTCGAAGAGTACATTTGCACCATGAATTGTTTATATCTCCAATCGAAAGCTTTTGAAAATGGAGATTTTGAAACGGCGTTAATAATGAGCGAGAACATCACTAGATCGATGAGGGAACTAGCCAAAATGCAAGAAGCAAAAAGGTTAGAGGATGCCTTAACTGATTTCACAAGAAAATTGGAGAAAGAGGATCGTTTTAACTTATTAAAAGAACTTATGTAAGGAGGATCAAGCATGACACTCGTTGATTTGTTTTTGCTAATATTTGTCGCTCTGGGAATCGGCATTATGATCGGGGGATCTTCTGGAAATGACAAAAAAAGCAGTAACTGAGTTGGGGCTCAATCACTGCACTAATTAGGTAAGTCCATTATAACACAGATGGACTTGGAAAGGGAGATGAATATGAACAATAGAGAACGGCTCAAAGAAATTATTGCTGTAATAAATAGTCAAAAAGATAGCACAAGAAAGCTATCAGTGAATGATGCTAAATGGCTTGTTAAAAGGGCGGACGCTTTACAGAAAATAATAGATACCTGGATAGCGATTGAAGAACACGGAACACAAGAGGACGCTCTTGACTTTTACACAACAGTTCAAAATATTTTTGATAGAGAATTATAAATTTCACAGTTCGATTAAAAAGCGATCCAAGACAGGCTTAGACCTGTCAAAGCGATTATAAACTGCCCACACGGTTTGTAGTCGCTTTGATGGAGCTAATCCATTAATACATAAAAGGGTGGTGTACATATGCATTACGGCGAATGTTGCGTTTGTGAAGGTCACTTTTCTTACAGTGAAACGCAAATAAAAAAAGAAGGGAAAACTTATTGCGAAATTTGCTATGAGGAGTCAAAAGAAAAAAGGAGGATTAATCATGGTTGCTCTAGTCGGCATTAAATCAGAGAAAGTTTATGTCAAAGGCTCATACAAGTCTGATTGTTTCAGAGTCTTACATGAGCAGTACCCAACTGATTCAAACAATGTGTTCCCAGAACCATTAAAGCTAGTGAGATTTTAGGAGGTGATGACATGGAGCATGTTGAGCATCCGGCGATAACTGAGATTAACACTTTTGGTTACCCGAAAGACATGTACGAGGACCAACATTGCGGTACCGATTATTTTGGAACAGAGATCGTTGAAGGCGATGAAATCTTTGAACTAGATGGAGAAACGGTCTTGGCTGAAAATCTTGAAAGGTTTCTGGTGGAGTTTGCTGGAGGTAAGTTCACATTGGCAAAATAAAAGACTCTCTTGGTCAGAAGAGAGTCGAACGATCAAAAAAACAATTCAATTACCGTTATCTTATAACAATTTGAGGTGACGGTCAAGGAGGGAATGGCATGAATCGTTTTATAAAGAGATATAACGAGCTTCTAAATGAAGGTTACAACGACTTAGAAGCTTTGGGAATGGTAGCTGGCCGCATTGCCTTTCAAGGAACTATAGAAGACTTACAGGCTGTTCAACTTCATTTTGCTGATGGTCTAGTGAATGAGTGCAAAGAAATCTTTGGAGGTGACGAGGATGCCAACACTATACGATCTCAAAGACAAGTATCTTAAATTATTGGAACTAGCTACAGAAGAAGATCACTCGGCATTTCACGACACACTTTTATCTTTGGAAGAAGCTATTGAAGATAAGGCTGAAAATATCGTCTACGTCATCAAAGAAATGGAAGGGGATATTAACACTCTCAAAGCAGAAGAAAAACGCCTGAATGAGCGCAGGAAGGCGTTAGAAAGGCGAAGAGATCATTTGCGGTGTTATCTGATGGAAGAATTAGAATCTATGAACTTACCTAATATCAAGACGGCCAAATTTACAATTTCATTACGGAATAACGCACCTAAAGTTTATGTGGCGGACGAAACTATCATTCCTTTTAACTTTTTGAAGATTGCTCATACAGTTGATAAAAAATCCTTAAAACAAGCGTTAGAGAGTGGGCAAGAAATTGAAGGGGCGACCCTAGTAAGAGAGAAAGGGTTGATGATTAAGTGAATAAATCCGAATCCATAACAAAGATTGCACCTGCATTGATCGCTTTTAACTCAAAGGTACACAAGATTGCTAAGGATGCAGCTAACCCATTTCACAAAAACAAATATGCAACTTTAGACCAGATTATTGACGAAGTAAGGCCCATATTAAACGAAAATAAACTAGCTGTAATGCAGAATGTTAACGGAGACGAAGGTCAGATGACCGTTAAAACCATCCTAATTCACGAATCTGGCGAATGGATGGAATCAAACGGAACAACACTCAAATTAGCTAAGAATGACCCACAAGGGGCAGGAGCAGGAATCACATACGCAAGGCGCTACGATCTATGTGCTTTTCTCTCGCTTAATACTGGAGAAGACGACGATGGCAATTCAGCCAGTGGAGTAAATGGAAATCGTCAAAACAACAGACAACAAAAACCTAAAAAGGCTAGCACTCAAAAGCTAAATTTAATTACCAATCTATTGAAAGAAAAAGTAACTGATCAACTGGATGAAAGAGCACTATATCAATTGATTAAAAAGCGCATGAACGTTGCTATCGACATGGAACACTGGTCAGAAGATCAAGCAGACCAAGCAATCAAAATATTAAACAAGGCGGGGTAACACTCGCCTTTCAAGGAGGTTTTAACATGTACCCGGTACCTAAGCCTAACTTCAAGCGTAGAGCGCCCAAACAGGCGACTAGGAACGAATTTAAACAGTCCGTACGAATGGAGATTTACGAAAGGGACAACGGACTTTGCAGACAGTGTGGGGCACCTGGAGAACATATTCACCATGTCCTTTATAGATCGCGTGGAGGGAGAGGCGTTTATACGAATGGTTTAACTCTTTGCCATGTCTGCCATACAAAAGTTCACACTAATGCGGCGCTAACGAAATATTGGTTGCAAACATTTGTTGATCTGTACGGAGAAGATTTTTATAAGGATGAATGGGATTGAGCAAATTAGATGCTTTATACACAGAAATAAACACTCTAAGCGAAGAAATACCTGCCGAATTAGCTAGAAAGATACGTTTATACGCTGAGGTTATGCAATGGATCGGAAAGTACCACGCTAGAGCAACTATGGCATACGGACAGGCATACGCTGAGAGGAAACACGTATATGCTCAAGCTTTAGTTAACACACCAGGTACCGGGGTAGTAAAGGAGGGGCAAGCTGATATAGATGCTTACCCTTATCGCATAAAAGAAGCAGAAGCTGAGGCTGAAATGCATCGATGGAAGAATAGTTTAGCGGCTACTTCCGAGATCATAAATGCATTAAAGAAACAGCTTGACACTTTAATGATTGAGTATAACGCAAAGAGTAGTTAGTCTTCTTTTTCAATATAAAGGATATCACCTGGATCACATTCAAATAAATTACAAAGCTTTTCTAATACATCGAATGTGATTTGGGTTGATATTTCATGATATAGCTTACTGATTGATTTTCGACTCAAGCCAGTAGCGTTAGATACATCTTGGATGTTCATTTTATGTTCTGCCATTAGCATACGAAGGTTGTTTTTTATAACCATTGATCATCACCTCAATACCTATTATACACAAAATGAAATGCAAATAGAACTCCATGTGCAAAATAAGAACCAAATAAATACAAAGGGTTGTATTATAATACCAAAGGGTGTTATAATTGGAAATAAGGAGGTAGTCGATAATGAGAAAATTAAAAGTTAATATCTACCCTTTAATGGCTGCAAAAGACATTCGAACCGTAACTGAACTTGCCTCTGAAATCGGTATGTCTAGCAAGGCTTTATACGGAATTATGAACGGCAAAACAAAAAGAATAGATTTTGAAACCATTACTAAATTATGTTCATTTTTTAGTTGCGACATATGCCAGCTTCTTACGTTGGAAGAAAAGGACGCTAGTTAGATGAGTAATATCGTCCGAGTTAAAAAGAATACTAACTTCGTTGTTATGGATAAGACAGCGCTTAACGATAAGCGTTTAACTTGGAAAGCTAAAGGGATTATGGCCTTTATGCTATCGAAGCCAGATGATTGGGTGTTTTACCTAGACGAATTGTCTACGAACGCAACAGATGGAAAATCCTCGTTTAGATCAGGATTTAACGAATTAAAGAAGTATGGATATGTACAAAGAATTCAAAGAAGAGACGAAAACGGTAAGTTCGAATGGGAGACCATCGTTAATGAAGTGCCACTTACCGATTATCCACAAGTGGATTATCCACACGTGGAAAAACCACAAGTGGATAATCGCACACTACTAAATAATGATTTAACTAAGAATGAATTAACTAAGAATGATGAATATATATATATGCTTTTCGAGTGCTGGATTGAACAAGGGATTGTTAACCACAAAAGACTAAGTGCAAAAATGAAAAGTCACACTAACGCTAGATTAAAAGATCACTCCTTTGAAGAGTTGCAACAAGCCATTAAGAACTACGCAGAAATTTATAAAGGCGGTCAATATTATTGGACGCACAAATGGACATACGAAGAGTTCATGAAACCAAGCAACGTTGTTCGATTCTTAGATGAAATGGAACCTAGAAAGAACTTTATAAAAAAGACTTACAACGGAGGGAAACAAAGTGAAACCCGTCAATCAAGTTATGAGCAAGACTATTCCAAATATGACTTTTCTAAGCAAGGAAACGTGTCCTGGCTGTCAGATGGAGATTAAGGTCTATGAAATGGAAATGATGTTCGGACCAGAAAAAGGAAAGATGTTCACAGCGAAGATGGGATGTAAATGCGAAGACCTCAAACTAGCAGAAGAAGCGCTTAGAGAAAGAGAAGCGTTGAAGGTTAAGAAAATGCAATCCATCTTTAACGAACACTCTTTGATCAATAGAGAGTTGCAAGATGCAACATTTGATAACTACGAATCAAAAAATGAATCGCAGAGAAAAGCGAAGAGAATATCTGAACGGTTTGTAGAAGTCTTTTCGAAAGAAGAACCTATCAATTTGGTATTTACAGGAGCCTATGGTATTGGTAAGTCCCATTTAGCTAAATCCATTACAGATGGTGTTATAGACAAAGGTTACAGTTCCATTTTTATCTCGGTTCCTAAATTACTTACTAAATTTAGATCAAGCTACAACAAGGATTCGGAGTATTCGGAAGGTGAATTGATCGAAGCTCTAAACAGTGTAGATGTCCTTGTGTTGGATGATCTAGGGGCAGAGAAGAAAAGTGATTGGTCTTGGGAAAAGGTGTTCGAGATCGTGGACAGTAGGCAAGGGATGCATACGATCTACACGACGAACTTTAAAACTAAGGACCTGGAAAAGGAATTAGGAGATCGGAATTTTAGTCGGATAGTGAACCGAGATACAACGATAATTGATATGCAAGGCGACAACTATAGATTGGGAAAATTCGCTCAATGACGGAGGGGAAAACGATGAGCTACACATTCGAAGTAATAAAAAAACGAACAATCACAAAAGTATGGTGGAATTTCATGCTCTACGAGACTTTCTTCAGATTTAGAAAAGATGTGAAGCGATGTGAACTATGCGAGCGAGATTTCAATGAAACTGACATGACCCATCTAGCTTTTGTTGAAAATGAGAAAAATCATCTGATTTGTACGGAGTGCGCAACTACTTCTATCGAGGGCGGCGCGGAAAGGTCTGAAAGGAGCAAAGAGCAATGAACTACCTAATAGATCAACTAGTGATCACCATCGGCCAGTGGTCCACATTTGGCGGAGAGCAATACGAGCGACAGTTTGAAGCGTTGCTCTCCCAGTTGGAAAAGGCCACGGGGTTGGATCGAGATGGGGCAATTGAGTACTTAGAAAATGCAGTGGAAGGGGAGAAAGTGGCATGAGAGAGATTAAATATAAGGCATATATCAAAAGTCTAAATTTGATTGTTCCTATACTCTACTTACACTTGGTAACCGAAGAGGTGGAAGTGGACTTAACTGACGGACAAGGGCATACATCGTTATACCGATTTGATGAGGTTGAGTTGTTGCAATACACAGGCCTTAAGGACAAGAACGGAACGGAGATTTATGAAGGGGATGTATTTATCAACAAATGGAAAGTAGGGCATACATCCTTGCATCGAGTTTATTTCTGTGAAGAAGAACTTGCATTTATGTCTTTAACTAATTTGAACGGTGATTTGATAAAGGAATCATTGGCTGGATATGCAGAAGGTCACAATATCAGAGTCACAGGCAACATTTATGAAAATCCTGAACTACTGGAGGTAACGGAATGAGAGGTTGCTACATCAAAATAAAAAAGGATTGGGAGAAAGCTAAGTTTGTAGGAGTTTTTCAAAGATCACAAGTTATACCTCCTTCTATAGCGGCTGGCGGTCATTCAGGTGGGGTAGTAGCTTATCCAGTTGCGGTAGTGCTCTTAGAAAATGGAGAAATGGATGAAATCTATGTAAATAGAGTCAAATTTGATAAGGAGGTAACGGAATGATTAACAGAACGATTTTAGTTGGAAGATTAACCAAGGACCCGGACATCCGGTATACCCAATCAGGAACAGCGGTAGCAAGCTTCACATTGGCGGTCAATCGCCCATTCAAAAATAAAAATGGTGACCAGGAAGCTGATTTCATTCTTTGTCAGGCATGGAGAGTGCAGGCTGAAAACGTTGGGAATTATCTCAAAAAAGGTTCTCTATGTGGAGTTGACGGAAGAATTCAGACACGGAATTTTGAAGGACAGGACGGTAAACGGGTTTATGTCACGGAAGTTGTAGCTGATAGCGTTCAGTTCCTTGAACCTAAATCAAGTGGGCAAGCAACTCAATCAAACAGCCAATATAGTAATCAGGGTGATCCGTTTAGTGGGGAGCCGGTGGATATACAAGATGATGATCTGCCGTTTTGAAACAAAATACGAAGGAGTTTCACAAATGGAATTAATCGAACTAGATGAATCTAGAATATTAAAACGCCTAGGGTATACGTCTTCTGAATGGAGAGTCTTCTTAGTAAAAGGAATTGGTTATGTCGGAGCGTGTGAGATTATCACCGAAGGACAAGGAGCGTTTGGACAGTCCGGAAGAGCAGTAATGGTAATTAAAAATTTTATTAAGTTTTGTAGAAAAGGACATGTTTCTTACAGTGTCCCTGCTGAATACCTAATCAAACGTATTCCTAACGCTAAAATCACTGATAAAAATATATTAACAAGAATTACAAACGCTTTGAAATATGAAATAGTCGATTGCGAAGAGTGCGGCGGTGGAGGTTTCAGCAAACCGGGAACAGGATACGACGCTGTTTGTGATAATTGCGGAGGATTAGGCAGATATCCAAAGTAATTCACATTCCATATATTTAACGACGTATAAGGAGTGATCACATGAACACAGAACCCTACAACATGGCATTAAAACGAAAATTCTTCACAGATCAGCTGATTGAAAAGGAGTCACGCGCTCCCTCGACGGTCAGGACATCACACAGCTTGAATACGAGGACTTAAAACAAGTTTGGATACAAACACAAGCACAACAGATAAACATTGCCAGTGATCAAAATAGGTGGTTTTAGGAGGGGCGAACGAATGGCTCTCATTATGGACGATTCCATTGTAAAAAGCATGGAAACTCGCTATCTGAGAAATAAGGCAGGACAAACATATATCGCATGCGAAGATTTGAATTTTGTATGGGCGAAGACAGAAATTGAAGAATTTAATCAGTTGTGGAAAGAAGGGAAAAGGCTAGATGAAATGTCACGGCATTTCAGAAGGTCCCAGGAGGAGATTCTTTTATTGGCTCTTGATCAAGGGATGTTAGAAAGAATAGGACCACGACAAGGAGGGCTTATAGGTGGATAAGATCATCGGAACTCTAAATCAAATACATGAGTTAGAGGTTCGACACGGAAGTGAGTTGATCGTTTGTAAAGGTTGTGAAATATGCGATCAGATACGGGATTTAGGAATTAGATACGAAGTCTTAACGGAGAAGGAAAGAAGAAAACGGAAAGGCAATGACATAGAGACTCCACAAGAGGAATTAGAATTTACGGACCTAGAATTAGAAACTATCAAAAAGAATGGATTAACCAGAGATCGAGTGCGGACAAGAATTTTAAAAGAAGGATGGGACAGAGAAAAGGCAATACATACTCCCATCACAAGGATGACACCGGAACAGGCTGAAATATACAAAAGCTTAGCTAAAGAAAACGGAATACCAATGAGTACGTTTTACCAAAGGGTGCAAAAAGGCATGACACCACAACAGGCGGCTACAAAGCAGAAATACGGGAGGCGGACAGGATGAAACTAGATAGGCTTTTTGAGATGCAAGCGAAACTAGATGATCACATCGTTAAGGAAAAGGGATTAGAAGGGCAGGATTTGCTAGATAAAAAGATTCTTGCATTGCAAGTGGAACTAGGGGAGTTGGCTAACGAACTTCCGGAGGAATTCAAGTTCTGGAGTAACAAGAAAAATGACATGGAAAAGGCATTAAAAGAGTATGTTGATGGGTTGCACTTTCTACTAAGTATAGGAAATGACTTAGAGACAACTTATAAAGAAAAATCAATTATGGATTATGAGAAATGGAATACAACTCAATTATTCAATGCAATGTATTATCAATTAGCTATGTTTGAAAATGAGGTTCATAACTTAGCACCACGAACCAGTCAAATCAACGCTTATAGATTAATTTTTAATGTGTTTCTAAGTATCGGTAAACGACTTGGCTTCACATGGGAGCAAATCGAACAGGCTTATATCTCTAAAAATGAAATTAATCACCAACGCCAGGAGGGTGGTTACTGATGGACAAAGAAATTTGGTCAGATACGAGCACCTGTAAACGATGTGGCCGTGAAATTGCCGGTGAATTAAGTCTTGAACGTGGTTACGGGCCGGTCTGTTTTAAAAAGGTGCAATCAGAGAATGAAAAACAAGAAACTATGGAGCTTGAAGGTGAAGAGGATTGATTGAATTTATTATTCCAGGGGATCCGGTCGCCCAGGGTAGACCTCGGGCATCAACAGCAAATGGAAAAGTCAGAATGTACGATCCGGCGAAATCTAGAAACTACAAAGCGCATGTCCAGTTAGTAGCAAGACTACATGCTCCTAAAAAGCAATATGAGGGGCAAATAAGCGTAGATTTAAAGATTTATAGACAAATACCCAAGTCAACCACTAAAAAGGACAGAGCGCTGTTTCTGGCAGGAATTAAGCGCCCTGTCACTAAACCAGACACTGACAATTACACAAAAGCAGTACTGGATGCTTGTAACGGTATCATTTGGCGGGATGATTCGCAAATAGTGGACATCCATGCTGGTAAGTATTATTCGGATAATCCTAGAGTGGAGATCAGGGTCGAAGAGGTGAGTTAATGTACGTCATTTACAAACGTTATGAGCGACCTAAAAAGGGGCGGCTGCCAGATGTTGTCACGAAGTATTTAACGGAGTTACCGCCAATACTTGAGCTAGGTGAGGATATAGGACAGGCAATGACATTCAGCGAAGGTGAAGCTAAGGAGTTAGCTTATTTAGTCGCTATGGAATATAGGGAGAGATAGAAGAACATTACATGGAGGTAGAGGAATGAGTAATAAATGTGAATATTGCAGATATGAATACAACGTTAAATATGAACCTATTTGTCCAGTATGCGGAGAAGGTGATTCGGATGAGTAAAGAACGGTTGGAAGAATTAATAGACGACATAACATTTGTAGCAAAAAGTTACAACGGAGTAGAGTCTCTGATTAATTACGCAAGAGAACAAGCAGAACGAGTGCAGGAGTTGGAACACGACAAGGAGCATCATGAACTAATAAAAGAACGGCAGGAAGAGGAATATAGAAATGTTTATGAACAAAACAAACGCTATCGTGAAGCTAGGGGGGAAATAGAGTTTTTGTATGATAGGACATGCAAAAAATACCCAAATCCATACGAGAGCGGTAGGCTGGATGGTCTTGATATAGCAATGTCCATAATTGATGAAGCATTGGAGGGAGAAGAATGAACTTTGATATAAAACAGATTAGAAAAGAAGTTGAATATATATTTGGTTCTTATCCAAGCCACGACATGATTAGCATGAGCAAGGCACAGACTTGTTGGTTAATTGAGCGTGTGGAGAAATTGGAAAACAGAAACAAAGAACTTGAGTATGCTTCCAAGCATAACGGAGAATTAAACGAGTTTTTACAAAAGAGAAAATTGCCACCAAGTACGTTAGGCAGGCATGTTGTTGATGTCGTTATGGATTATGTGGAGGAATTGGAAAAAGAAAGAATTGAACGGGATATTGTCCGAAAATCCAGAAGCGAACTTGAAAACCAGACGATTCAACTAAACAAGCGCTATCGGAAAGCGATCGAGAGCATGAAAAGCGAAATTAATTATGCGCTGTATTCTCATAAAAGCAAAGAAGTTAAAAAACATTATTTAGAAAATGCTGTTAGATACGCAGATGAAGCATTGGAGGGTGATTGTATTCACTGCAACGGAAAAGGATTTAATGGCTTAGATTATTGCCCACAATGCAATCAAATGGAGGAAGACGATGATAACTGATAAGGAACGGTTAGAAGAGTTAAAAGGCGTAGTATCGACATGGATAACATTCTTACAAGAAGGGGAATTCCCGGATGTTGTTGATGAAGAAGTCGAAATGATTGAACGGCTCATCTCCACCGTAGAGGAACAAGCCCAACGATTAGATAATATGGCCCATGTCATAAAACTTAAAAACAAAGAGATGAGAGAGCTAAGCAACTTTTTAAAGAAAAGGAAAATACCATTTAAAAAACTTAGTCCGCTTATTACTGCAATGAAATTTATGGAGGAACAGCAGAAGGAAATAGAAGGTCGAAAAGACTTTGAGTCGAGAAGGATACAGCAAGTCAATAACTTGATAGAACGAAACAAACGTTACAGTCAGGCTTTGGACGCTATAAATCTTTTAATCAATCAAGACTTTTGGGACAGCGATGAATTGAAAAGTGGTATAAAACAGCAGATTGAAAAAGCACGTCAAGCATTAGAGGGGGAGAATTAATGTCACTTACTAAAAAAGTTTATGAACATATAGACAGACTTGAGAAGGAGAACAAACGCCTAGAAAAATATATAGATAATTTGCAAGTTGTTCATTTTACTGAACTACAGACAGAGAAAGCTGAGAACGCCCGATTGCGGAAGGCGTTAGAAAAAGCCGTAAAAATAATGCAAGATCATGCAATAGGTGATGTACAGGCAGAAGTTGACATGATGTACTTCGTGGAAGAATGGAGGGATCAAAATGCACCCAATCCAAGAGTTAAAGGAGATCTGCAATAACCAGAAAACTATTACGACACCAAGGCTCCTGAAAATCGTCAAGGAAGTAGAACGGTCGTATATACAGCAGGGTAAAAGTGTGAGGGCATATAGAAAGATTCTTAGAGAAAGGGAGGAACAGCATGCACAACGAAGGGACAAAGGCGGTAATTGATTTACTAGACGATAAAAAAATGTATGTGGTAAAGGAAGGGCGTTTGATTGAACATAAGTTACCAAAGTATGGAGAAGTAACGGTGGTTACGTTAGACGGTAAGGTTGACAGGTTGGTAGATAAATGTAGCAGGAAGGTGTAGAAGATGATTTACAAAATACTTAGATCCATAGGTTGTAAAACATTTTTCATAATTTCTGTTCTTTATTTCCCAATGGTTGTAGTGGCATACTTGCTTACAGCCAATACAAGCGAAGAATGGAAAAGGGATATAAAGAGGTATTACTCAGATTTGTGGAAAGACGCATTTGGATAAAGGGCTCAATCATTCAATAAAATATAAACAGGAGTGAATGATATGTATATATTACAAGTCAGAGAAGATATAAGAACACGCGATCCAATTCAAAAAGGGCTATTGGATTTAAATATAATACCTAAAAAGACTGAATGGAAAGATAAAAGTTGTTTTGAAGATATCGAAAAGGCTAGGGAAAGGGCAATTGAGTTGATAGAAGGTAATTTCAGAACAGCAGGTAACGTTAGAATAGTTAAGCAGGTAGCTACCTTTGAAGCCATCATTAAAGTTAAAGAAAAATAAAGCCTAACGGAAAAACCGAAGGCACTAAATGAGCATAGCGCTTGTTTGGTGTCTTTTTATATTTTAAGGAGGGGTTAAAGATGGAATTAAAAGACGAGGTTATGTATGCAACACCTGACGGAGTGTTATTTACTAAAGAAAACTTAGATCGTGTTGCTACTGTCGTTGGTAAATGCATGGAAAAGTGTGTTGATTATTTAAAGGCGATAGCTAAGGAATTTTTAGGTTGGGTTGAAGAAAAGTGGGATCGGCTAAAAGGTCTTGCTAACGAAGCGCTGGAAAGTTTAGAAAAAGTGGAAGAACAAAAGAAAGTTAAGGCCTTATGGAATGTACCAAAAAATATAAAGATGAAACATCAAGTAATGGACCGGAAACCAAAGTTTATGCAAATCAGAAATCATATTTAGGGGGATAAAACAATGATTATCGCATTTCAAGTCGTTTTATTAATATTTATGGTCATTTCATTCATTTGCTCAGCAGGAGAGAAAACAAACAAAGATGTGAGAAACAGTTATTTAGCGTTTTTTTGCAGCGTCAATAATCGGATTCATCGCAACGGTGGTTCTATTGTGAATAAGACATTAAGAGAACAATTAGAGAAAGTATTCAAGGAATCAAAGGATAATCCGTTCTTCAAAGGATATGATCCGCAATTATTTTTTAATCACACAGGTAAGCCAAAGAAAAAGAACAAAGAGAAACTAACTCATTCTGATTGGGAGCAGATTATGGGTGTGAATAGACCGAGATATAAAAGGGCAAAGGGCGGCGCTTTAAGACAACGATAACGGAGGGATAACATGAACAGGGCGGAGATCGAGCAAACACTCAAGGACTATGCGTGGATGATAAATTCTATCAAAATCATGAGGGAATCACTAGGAGATGCAGGAGAAGGGTTAACGGCTCAATACGGACTGGAAGCAGCTATGCCAAAAGCGCAGGGGACAACAAGTGATCCCATCTATAAGGAAGTCGTAAGAAGGGGCAAACGTTGGAAGAAGATTGAAGAGTACGAGAAGAAAATAACGGCATTGCAATCATTGTTCTACAAGGTGCATAACGAAAGGGAATCAGAA
>RWZF01000080.1_pt1 | contig 13098 bp, 16 predicted proteins | sample 2187671 | NCBI WGS metagenome assembly RWZF01 (sample SAMN10531868, study PRJNA481165) | viral metagenome | isolation source: viral particles purified by filtration and ultracentrifugation from about... | host: Nasonia longicornis 2.1 | place: USA:Tennessee | collected 2011-04-01
GACGGAAATCCCCGCTTTCTGTGCAGCCAGCGCCTGTCGGCTCAGCGACTGTTCAACGACTGCCGCTGTTTTTTTCGCATCACTTTCCGTACCAGAAAAATGACGCCTGACTCTGGCCATCTGCTCGTCAAATCTGGCCGCATCCAGACTCAAATCAACGACCAGATCGCCTACCGGTTCAGCCATACCGGACTCCTCCTGCGATCCCTTCTGATACTGTCATCAGCATTACGTCATCCTCCGTCATGTCCGCCACATCCGGGGAAGCGGGGATAACTTCATTCCCGTCCGGGCCAAAGCGGACACCTCCGGCAAGCCCTGCCGCTTTCTGCATCAGCACATCATCTTCAGGCTCTTCGTCAGCCTCGCGCCGGTTCAGCAGACTGAAATCCAGCGGATGCATATCCGGATCGCTGAAAAACAGGCTGAGCACGGTGTACGTCAGCCCGGAAAAGTGCATATCCAGCAGAACATCATGAAAATAATGGGTACTGTAAAAGCGGTGCCAGTCGGCATACTCCGTGGATGACATCCCGGCAAGCATGGCACGCCAGTCGGGTCGCCCCATCTCACGCGCCAGTTTCAGGGCAAAACTCAGCTCACCGTCGAACACTTTCCCGCAGAAACAGGCTCTGCGGGCCCGGCGTCCTCTGTCTGTTCAGGGGCATTATTCACCACAAACTCATACATACCAGACAGCCGGTACACCACGTTTTCAGCATGAGAAATTGCCTCCGTGGGCCAGGTGGTAAGCACTTCCTGCTCAATCTGTTTAACGGCTTCATTCATGGACGGCATCTGCGTCTTCTGCGGATGGTTATGCCACAGGGACATCGCCACCAGAAACGCGCCGGTTCTGATGGCGTCTTCCACAGTAAACTTCCGGTTGCTGTCTGACTCCGCCTGTTCTGCCTGCCGTTTCATCAGGGCGAGATGCTCAATGCGCTGCAGGGCTGACAGTTCAGAAAGCGTGACGGTCACACCGTTATGTTCAAATGATTCGGTTTTCAGGAACATCGCTGACTCTCCGGAGGGCAAAACTCAGCTCACCGTCGAACACTTTCCCGCAGAAACAGGCTCTGCGGGCCCGGCGTCCTCTGTCTGTTCAGGGGCATTATTCACCACAAACTCATACATACCAGACAGCCGGTACACCACGTTTTCAGCATGAGAAATTGCCTCCGTGGGCCAGGTGGTAAGCACTTCCTGCTCAATCTGTTTAACGGCTTCATTCATGGACGGCATCTGCGTCTTCTGCGGATGGTTATGCCACAGGGACATCGCCACCAGAAACGCGCCGGTTCTGATGGCGTCTTCCACAGTAAACTTCCGGTTGCTGTCTGACTCCGCCTGTTCTGCCTGCCGTTTCATCAGGGCGAGATGCTCAATGCGCTGCAGGGCTGACAGTTCAGAAAGCGTGACGGTCACACCGTTATGTTCAAATGATTCGGTTTTCAGGAACATCGCTGACTCTCCGGATTAACTGGCGGTGACGGTAATTTCTGCAACCGCAGCAAACTCACCATTACCGGATACAACCGGAATGTTGACCTTGCCTGCAGCAACGCCGTTCACGGTGATGGTCATACCACTGACCGACACGGTGGCTTTTGTTTTATCCGCAGACACCGCACGAAAGCTCTTGTCGGTTACGCCCTCCGGCTGGAAGGCCACGGTCAGCGTGGTGCTCTGCCCTTTCACCACCGAGGTGCTGGCAGGCGTCACGGTCATGCCGGTTGCCGCTGTTACCGTGCTGCGATCTTCTGCCATCGACGGACGTCCCACATTGGTGACTTTCACCGTGCGGGTGATCACTTCCTTCGCCGTCACCGCCTTACCGATACTTCGGTTTTCAGGAACATCGCTGACTCTCCGGATTAACTGGCGGTGACGGTAATTTCTGCAACCGCAGCAAACTCACCATTACCGGATACAACCGGAATGTTGACCTTGCCTGCAGCAACGCCGTTCACGGTGATGGTCATACCACTGACCGACACGGTGGCTTTTGTTTTATCCGCAGACACCGCACGAAAGCTCTTGTCGGTTACGCCCTCCGGCTGGAAGGCCACGGTCAGCGTGGTGCTCTGCCCTTTCACCACCGAGGTGCTGGCAGGCGTCACGGTCATGCCGGTTGCCGCTGTTACCGTGCTGCGATCTTCTGCCATCGACGGACGTCCCACATTGGTGACTTTCACCGTGCGGGTGATCACTTCCTTCGCCGTCACCGCCTTACCGATACTGCTGACCCAGCCACGGAACACATCGACCGTGCCGTTCGGGAAGCGGATTTTATAGGCACGGGTATCGCCTTCATTAAACCACGCCAGCAGCGCCTGCTGCCCCTGCTCTCCGGGCATCCACGCCAGCGTGAAGCTGGTATCTCCGGCAGATTTCTGCCCCTGCCCGGTCGCAGTCCAGTCTGCATCTTCATCATCGAGATAGCTGTCGTCATAGGACTCAGCGGTCAGTTCGCCGGGCGTCAGGTCTTTAACTTTTGCCAGACGCGACCAGTCAACGTCTGAAAGCGGATTCGCGTAAGGGTCACCGCTCCCCTTATAAACCCACAGGGTGGTCCCGGCACCTTTCACCGGCATTGTAGGATTTGGTACAGGCATAGCGTCCTCACATTTCATAGGTAATGACATAAGTCAGATCGGCTGAACTCCACAAGCCCGCATCATCGTCGCGCCGGTAGTCATAGCCGCTGGCCACCATACTGGTGATCAAATCTGACAGTGCCGGGATATCGCTCATCACCGGATAAATCCGGGACTCCATCCACGCATCCAGCTCTGAATCCGGCACCTGAGCAGGCAGGAAAACTTCGATATGCAGCTCCGCCTGCCAGGTATCGCTGTCCAGCTCTTCGCCCGTGTATTCAGCGCCGGTGAGATAAACGGCAACTGCCGGAAAATCCGCCTCATCAAAAACAGCGGGGCGACCATCAAAAAACGTCGCCCCGGTGTCATGCTTCTCCAGTGCATCCAGTACGGCTGCACGGAGTTCAGTATGTTTCATCGCTTTATTACCATCCTCAGTTGATGCTGCAGCGCATAGCCCAGCTCTTTCGGAAGACGTTCACGCCGTATCCGCTCAATATTTTGTTTAAACGCCGTGGTCAGCGGCACCGCCATCGGGATTTTCACCACATCAATGGGGTAACGGTTTTTCCCAGCCACACGCTGCATGACATGCCACCGGCCATTTTTCAGTTGCTGAATAAACGCGCCGGGAATACGACGGTTACCCACCACAAGCACGCTGCCGCCACCTTTCAGGGATGAACGCTGCCCCTTTTTACGACGCCTGCGGCGCGAAAGGACAACCCGCGCATTACCCAGCTTGATTACGGGCAAATCCCCCCGGTTAACTTTGATTCTGGCCTGCGGATTTTTGACCGTGGCCCTTTTCAGCCTGGCCCTTTCCTTTACCAGTTTCCGGCGTACCTTTGTCTCACGGGCAACCTGTGACGCCGACTGCGATATCGCGGATGAAGCAACGCGGTTAATGGCCATTGCGGCGGCACCAGGCACCGCCGTTTTGCTGATACGGCTGAGGTTTTCAACGGCCTGCTCAAGACCTTTTATGGCCATACATCCCCCTTTCAGCGGCGACGGTTAACGGCAGGCGGTACGCCCCGTCCAAGCCAGAGATGACAACTTCCGCCATCATCCGGCGAAACCCGATCTACCCAGAAATTTTCCTCACCGATGGTCAGCGTGTCTCCACGCCGCAGCTGCCGCACCTCATCAGTCCGGACAAACAGGGACGGGCTGGAGCCTTCAACGCGCACGCCCTGTCCGGCATAGCTGATATTTTCAGGGTCATCAAAAACACCACGTATCACCGCACCTGACTGCTCACCGGATGTAATGGTGGCTGACGTTCCCATGTACCCGCGTATCGTTTCATCGGCGCGGGCAATGGCAGCATCGAACAGGTTATCGAAATCAGCCACAGCGCCTCCCGTTATTGCATTCTGGCCAGGCCGCGCTCTGTCATTTCGGCTGCCACACCGGCAGAGACACGAAACGCCGTTCCCGGCAGCACAAATGCCACAGGTTCATCCCGCGTGGCGTGAAGTGCATCAGTATGCAGCTTCACCAGTGCCACGACCGTGACCAGTTCAGACGTATCCAGAATCACGGTATCCGGCTGCGCTGATCCCACCTCATTTTCATGTCCGGTCAGCACATTTTCCCGGCTGAGAGGGGTGTCCTGACCGGCAGTTTCATCCGTGTCATCAAGCTCCTCTTTCAGCTCTGCCACACGGAGCGCCAGTTCTTCTTTCGTCCCCGTCAGGCTGACATCACGGTTCAGTTGTTCACCCAGCGAGCGGAGACGGGCAATCAGTTCATCTTTCGTCATGGACTCCTCCACAGAGAAACAATGGCCCCGAAGGGCCATGATTACGCCAGTTGTACGGACACGAACTCATCAGGGTCAGCCAGCAGCATCAGCGGTGCTGACTGAATCATGGTGAACTCACGCGCCGGATCGCCGGTGGTCACCCAGTTTTTCGGGTAACGGGCAGAGGCGTTAATGCCTTCGCGCTGTGCGTCCGCATCCTGAATGCAGCCATAGGTGCGCAGACCGCGTGCCTGAGTGTTCCCCAGCACCATCGTGTTGTCCGGCAGGAAGTTCTTTTTGACGCCGTTTTCCACGTACTGTCCGGAATACACGACGATGGCCACATCGCCATACATCCCCTTATAGGACACCGCTTTGCCCAGGTCTTTCACCGCTGTCTCCAGCTCGGAATTAGAGCCACGACGGGTATCCAGCTTCTCCTTGACGGCTTTGAAGGAACGGAACAGCGCCCAGCCTTTCGGATCGAACACGATGATATTCACCACACCGCTGGCGTTCAGCGCGTAGGCTTCGATATCGTCGGTCGGGTCATACGTGGACTTGTCACGCTTGCTCCACTCCGTGCCGCCGGACTGCGTGATGTTATTCTCCTCACTGCGGCCCATATCCACCTCAACCGGATCGAAGGCTTCACCGGTCATGGTGTATTTGCCCTTAAGCACGGCAGAAACTGCCTGCATCTCTTCGACCTGAGCAATGGCCAGCTCTTCGTCACGCATGTTCTGCATGATGATGCGACGGCGGCGGTAAGCCGGGTCCGCCAGATTCTGCGGATCTTCATCCGGCAGGCGACGCAGGGTCATCTGCGGATTCACTTCATGCTTCGGCTTGACATATCCCGGCGTAAAAGAGCCACGACGGGTATCCAGCTTCTCCTTGACGGCTTTGAAGGAACGGAACAGCGCCCAGCCTTTCGGATCGAACACGATGATATTCACCACACCGCTGGCGTTCAGCGCGTAGGCTTCGATATCGTCGGTCGGGTCATACGTGGACTTGTCACGCTTGCTCCACTCCGTGCCGCCGGACTGCGTGATGTTATTCTCCTCACTGCGGCCCATATCCACCTCAACCGGATCGAAGGCTTCACCGGTCATGGTGTATTTGCCCTTAAGCACGGCAGAAACTGCCTGCATCTCTTCGACCTGAGCAATGGCCAGCTCTTCGTCACGCATGTTCTGCATGATGATGCGACGGCGGCGGTAAGCCGGGTCCGCCAGATTCTGCGGATCTTCATCCGGCAGGCGACGCAGGGTCATCTGCGGATTCACTTCATGCTTCGGCTTGACATATCCCGGCGTAAATTCAGAGGTGGAGCCGCCACGGGAACGGATAACCTCACCGGAAACAATCGGCGAAACGTACAGCGCCATGTTTACCAGTCCCGGAATTTGTGAGAGATAGACTTTCTCCGTGGTGAAGGGATAGCTCTCACGGAAAAAGAGACGCAGAAACAGCGGATCAAACTTAAATTTCTGCTCATTTGCCGCCAGCAGTTGGGCGGTTGTGTACATCGACATAAAAAAATCCCGTAAAAAAAGCCGCACAGGCGGCCTTTAGTGATGAAGGGTAAAGTTAAACGATGCTGATTGCCGTTCCGGCAAACGCGGTCCGTTTTTTCGTCTCGTCGCTGGCAGCCTCCGGCCAGAGCACATCCTCATAACGGAACGTGCCGGACTTGTAGAACGTCAGCGTGGTGCTGGTCTGGTCAGCAGCAACCGCAAGAATGCCAACGGCAGCACCGTCGGTGGTGCCATCCCACGCAACCAGCTTACGGCTGGAGGTGTCCAGCATCAGCGGGGTCATTGCAGGCGCTTTCGCACTCAATCCGCCGGGCGCGGTTGCGGTATGAGCCGGGTCACTGTTGCCCTGCGGCTGGTAATGGGTAAAGGTTTCTTTGCTCGTCATAAACATCCCTTACACTGGTGTGTTCAGCAAATCGTTAACGGCATCAGATGCCGGGTTACCTGCAGCCAGCGGTGCCGGTGCCCCCTGCATCAGACGATCCAGCGCAGTGTCACTGCGCGCCTGTGCACTCTGTGGTGCTGCGGCCAGAATGCGGCGGGCCGTTTTCACGGTCATACCGGGGGTTTCTGCCAGCACGCGTGCCTGTTCTTCGCGTCCGTGAGCCTCCTCACAGTTGAGGATCCCCATAATGCGGCTGTTTTCTGCCGCAACCGCTGCGGTGATCTGCGCGTTCACGTCCGGCTGCGCCGCGCTGGCGTTCTCGCCCTCCGTCGCTGGCACCACGTCAGTAACGTCAGCCTGCGAAGCAGTGGCTGAAACAGTTGTTGATTGAGTCTCTTTGGTCATTCGCCCTCCTGAGAGACGGGATTTACGTGCATCCAGTGCATCACGCATGACGGTGATCGCATCGGTGCTGTTAACAAGTTCATCAGCCAGTCCGGCATCAATGGCCTCCTGACCGCTGTACACTGCAGCCTCGGTATCCAGCACAACCTGCACGGACAGGCCGGTATATGCCGACACCTTCTGCGCAAACATCTGGCGGGTTGCGTCCATCCGGGACTGCAGTGTCTCCCGGACGTCATCCGGAAGATGGCTGTAGGGGTTGCCATCCACCTTATGGCTGCCGCTGTAAATCAGCGTGATTTCCACACCCTGTTTCTCCAGCGCAGCACCGTAATTACTGTGAGCCATCATGACGCCGATGGAGCCTGTCCGGGCGGTCTGCGTGACCAGACGCCGGGAGGCGGCACTGGCAAGCAACTGACCTGCACTGCAGTTCATGTCGTTGGCAAGCGCCCATACCGGTTTTATGTCACGCACACGGGCGATGATGTCAGCGCAGTCAAATGCCCCCGCCACCATCCCGCCGGGCGTGTCCATATCGAGCAGAATGCCGTCCACCATCGGATCGCTGGCAGCCTGTTGCAGACGGGCGATAATGCCGTTGTAACCGGTCATCCCCGAGTACGGCTGCAGCGCCCGCGTCCGGCTGACCAGCGTGCCGGACACCGGCAGCACGGCGATGCCGTTCATGACCTGATAACTGCGGGCCTGTCGTGGTCCGTCATCATCACCGGATAATGCCAGCGTCGCGAGTGCCTCCTGGGCAGTCAGGCTGTCGCCGGACACCGCATCCGTCAGGCTGCTGATCCCAAGCTGGCCTGCAAGCGCACAAAAGAAAACCCGCGCATAGGCGGGTTCAAGCATCAGCGGCTCATTAAAGGCCATGCTGGCAATATGCGGGAGATTACGCAGCTCTGCTGTCACTCTTCTCCTCCTCTGTTGATTGTCGCAGCCCGGATTCAAATGCTGCAGCCGCCCAGGCGGGCGGTTTAAGACCGGCTGCACGGCGCTCCATCGTTTCACGGACCTGCTGGGCAAAAATTTCCTGATAGTCGTCACCGCGTTTTGCGCACTCTTTCTCGTAGGTACTCAGTCCGGCTTCTATCAGCATCACCGCTTCCTGAACTTCTTTCAGACCATCGATGGCCATACGACCGGAGCCTATCCAGTCGCAGTTCCCCCAGGCACTGCGGGCTTCCTGAAAACTGAAGCGCGCTTTTGAAGGTAACGTCACCACGCGGCGAACGATGGCCTCTTCCAGCCAGCACAGAAACATCTGGCTCGCCTGACGGGATGCGACGAATTTTCGCCGCCCCATAAAGTACGCCCACGACTCGTTCGCACTGGCCCGTGCCGTGGAGTAGCTCATCTGGGCGTAATTCCGGGAAAGCTGCTCATACGAGACACCCAGCCCGGCAGCGATATACCGCAGCAGTGACTGCTCAAACACGGAGTAGCCGTTATCCGTATCCTGAGCCGTCTGCAGGTTCAGTGAGTCACCCGGCATCAGGTGCGGTACTTTTGCGCCTCCCAGCCGGACCGGCGCTGCGGCGTAATACGCGGCAATTTCACCAATCCAGCCGGTCAGCCTTTCCCGCTGCTCCTGACTGTTCGCGCCCAGAATAAAATCCATCGCTGACTGCGTATCCAGCTCACTCTCAATGGTGGCGGCATACATCGCCTTCACAATGGCGCTCTGCAGCTGCGTGTTCTGCAGCGTGTCGAGCATCTTCATCTGCTCCATCACGCTGTAAAACACATTTGCACCGCGAGTCTGCCCGTCCTCCACGGGTTCAAAAACGTGAATGAACGAGGCGCGCCCGCCGGGTAACTCACGGGGTATCCATGTCCATTTCTGCGGCATCCAGCCAGGATACCCGTCCTCGCTGACGTAATATCCCAGCGCCGCACCGCTGTCATTAATCTGCACACCGGCACGGCAGTTCCGGCTGTCGCCGGTATTGTTCGGGTTGCTGATGCGCTTCGGGCTGACCATCCGGAACTGTGTCCGGAAAAGCCGTGACTGCTCAAACACGGAGTAGCCGTTATCCGTATCCTGAGCCGTCTGCAGGTTCAGTGAGTCACCCGGCATCAGGTGCGGTACTTTTGCGCCTCCCAGCCGGACCGGCGCTGCGGCGTAATACGCGGCAATTTCACCAATCCAGCCGGTCAGCCTTTCCCGCTGCTCCTGACTGTTCGCGCCCAGAATAAAATCCATCGCTGACTGCGTATCCAGCTCACTCTCAATGGTGGCGGCATACATCGCCTTCACAATGGCGCTCTGCAGCTGCGTGTTCTGCAGCGTGTCGAGCATCTTCATCTGCTCCATCACGCTGTAAAACACATTTGCACCGCGAGTCTGCCCGTCCTCCACGGGTTCAAAAACGTGAATGAACGAGGCGCGCCCGCCGGGTAACTCACGGGGTATCCATGTCCATTTCTGCGGCATCCAGCCAGGATACCCGTCCTCGCTGACGTAATATCCCAGCGCCGCACCGCTGTCATTAATCTGCACACCGGCACGGCAGTTCCGGCTGTCGCCGGTATTGTTCGGGTTGCTGATGCGCTTCGGGCTGACCATCCGGAACTGTGTCCGGAAAAGCCGCGACGAACTGGTATCCCAGGTGGCCTGAACGAACAGTTCACCGTTAAAGGCGTGCATGGCCACACCTTCCCGAATCATCATGGTAAACGTGCGTTTTCGCTCAACGTCAATGCAGCAGCAGTCATCCTCGGCAAACTCTTTCCATGCCGCTTCAACCTCGCGGGAAAAGGCACGGGCTTCTTCCTCCCCGATGCCCAGATAGCGCCAGCTTGGGCGATGACTGAGCCGGAAAAAAGACCCGACGATATGATCCTGATGCAGCTGGATGGCGTTGGCGGCATAGCCGTTATTGCGTACCAGATCGTCTGCGCGGGCATTGCCACGGGTAAAGTTGGGCAACAGGGCTGCATCCACACTTTCACTCGGTGGGTTCCACGACCGCAACTGCCCTCCAAATCCGCTGCCACCGCCGTGATAACCGGCATATTCGCGCAGCGATGTCATGCCGTCCGGCCCCAGAAGGGTGGGAATGGTGGGCGTTTTCATACATAAAATCCTGCAGGTCCCCTGCGTCGCTGTGTCATGCCGGTCTGCACTTCCAGCTCTGCAATATATTTTTTCAGGTCAGACACGGAAGTGGCCGTAAACTCCACCCTTCGTCCGTCTTTCTGTACTGTTGCCACCCGTTTACCTGTCATCAGGTCATGCAGTGCCGCACGGGCAGCGGCAAGTTCTTCCTGTCGCGTCATTCATCCTCTCCGGATAAGGCACGGGCGTAATCTGCCAGTGTTTTCTTGTTGGTTGCTGCACCATCCTCTTCCTGCAGGCTCGCCAGCAGCGCACTGAGATCCAGCTGCCAGCGGGAAATACTGATGCGCAGCGCCGCCAGCGCATAAACGAAGCAGTCGAGTGCCTCATTGCGTCGCTTTTTGCTGTCCCACAGTATTTTTTTCCTGCCATCCACCCATTTTTCGACCTGCTCTTCAGCAGTCAGCTGCTGCGCTTCGGTCAGATCAAAAATATCCGGGTTATTCGGGAAGTGAACGGCACCGGGAAGCGGTTCATCCCCTTCCGGCGTCAGTGTGAAGCGGTTATAAATCTGCTCTTTCGCGGTATCCGTACCGATTTCGGTAAGGTAAACCCCGTTTTTGTTTCGCTTACGTGGCATGCTGGCCACCGGCTTTCCGTAGACGGATGCCCCTTTAATGGGGATCACCCGGAACAGCCCATGTTTTTTCGAGCGTTCATACACAATGGTCGGGTCAATCCCGCCAGGTCATGCAGTGCCGCACGGGCAGCGGCAAGTTCTTCCTGTCGCGTCATTCATCCTCTCCGGATAAGGCACGGGCGTAATCTGCCAGTGTTTTCTTGTTGGTTGCTGCACCATCCTCTTCCTGCAGGCTCGCCAGCAGCGCACTGAGATCCAGCTGCCAGCGGGAAATACTGATGCGCAGCGCCGCCAGCGCATAAACGAAGCAGTCGAGTGCCTCATTGCGTCGCTTTTTGCTGTCCCACAGTATTTTTTTCCTGCCATCCACCCATTTTTCGACCTGCTCTTCAGCAGTCAGCTGCTGCGCTTCGGTCAGATCAAAAATATCCGGGTTATTCGGGAAGTGAACGGCACCGGGAAGCGGTTCATCCCCTTCCGGCGTCAGTGTGAAGCGGTTATAAATCTGCTCTTTCGCGGTATCCGTACCGATTTCGGTAAGGTAAACCCCGTTTTTGTTTCGCTTACGTGGCATGCTGGCCACCGGCTTTCCGTAGACGGATGCCCCTTTAATGGGGATCACCCGGAACAGCCCATGTTTTTTCGAGCGTTCATACACAATGGTCGGGTCAATCCCGCCAGTATCCCAGCAGATACGGGATATCGACATTTCTGCACCATTCCGGCGGGTATAGGTTTTATTGATGGCCTCATCCACACGCAGCAGCGTCTGTTCATCGTCGTGGCGGCCCATAATAATCTGCCGGTCAATCAGCCAGCTTTCCTCACCCGGCCCCCATCCCCATACGCGCATTTCGTAGCGGTCCAGCTGGGAGTCGATACCGGCGGTCAGGTAAGCCACACGGTCAGGAACGGGCGCTGAATAATGCTCTTTCCGCTCTGCCATCACTTCAGCATCCGGACGTTCGCCAATTTTCGCCTCCCACGTCTCACCGAGCGTGGTGTTTACGAAGGTTTTACGTTTTCCCGTATCCCCTTTCGTTTTCATCCAGTCTTTGACAATCTGCACCCAGGTGGTGAACGGGCTGTACGCTGTCCAGATGTGAAAGGTCACACTGTCAGGTGGCTCAATCTCTTCACCGGATGACGAAAACCAGAGAATGCCATCACGGGTCCAGATCCCGGTCTTTTCGCAGATATAACGGGCATCAGTAAAGTCCAGCTCCTGCTGGCGGATGACGCAGGCATTATGCTCGCAGAGATAAAACACGCTGGAGGGGTCATCCGGCGTCCATTTGAGGCCAAACGGCGTCTCTTTGTCGCCAAATTTAAGATACTGCTCCTCCCCGCAATGCGGGCAGGCAACATGAAAACGCATAAAATGCGGGGATTCACTGGCTGCACGCTCAATCTGACAGGTGCCTCTCACTTTTGGCGTGGAGCCACGGATGGACTTTGGCCAGACCGAGCCTTCAATACGCTTGTCACCCAGGAACGTCGGAGAGCCTTCCTGTTCAATATCATCATCAAAAGCAGCAAGTTCATCATAACCCGCCACATCCACCGACTTTTCACGGTAGTTTTTTGCCGCTTTACCGCCCAGGCACCAGAAGCCACGCCCATTAGTGAAACGCTTCATGGTGAGCGTGTTATCCCGGTGCTTTTTGCCATACCACGGGGCCAGCGCCAGCAGCGACGGAATATCACGAATAGTCGGCTCAACGTGGGTTTTCATAAAGTTCTCGGCATCACCATCCGTCGGCAACCAGATAAGGGTGTTGCGCTGCTTATGCTCTATAAAGTAGGCATAAACACCCAGCAGCATTTTGGAATAACCGACACGGGCAGACTTCACCACATTCACCTCACGGATGTAGTCGCTGCCCATCGCATTCATGATGGCCCGCTGAAAGGGCAGTGTTTCCCAGCGCCCTTCCTGGTATGCGGATTCTTTCGGGAGATAGTAATTAGCATCCGCCCATTCAACGGCGGTCTGTGGCTCCGGCCTGAACAGTGAGCGAAGCCCGGCGCGGACAAAATGCCGCAGCCTGTTAACCTGACTGTTCGATATATTCACTCAGCAACCCCGGTATCAGTTCATCCAGCGCGGCTGCTTTGTTCATGGCTTTGATGATATCCCGTTTCAGGAAATCAACATGTCGGTTTTCCAGTTCCGGAAAACGCCGCTGCACCGACAGGGGGAGCCCGTCGAGAATACTGGCAATTTCACCTGCGATCCGCGACAGCACGAAAGTACAGAATGCGGTTTCCACCACTTCAGCGGAGTCTCTGGCATTCTTCAGTTCCTGTGCGTCGGCCTGCGCACGCGTAAGTCGATGGCGTTCGTACTCAATAGTTCCTGGCTGGAGATCTGCCTCGCTGGCCTGCCGCAGTTCTTCAACCTCCCGGCGCAGCTTTTCGTTCTCAATTTCAGCATCCCTTTCGGCATACCATTTTATGACGGCGGCAGAGTCATAAAGCACCTCATTACCCTTGCCACCGCCTCGCAGAACGGGCATTCCCTGTTCCTGCCAGTTCTGAATGGTACGGATACTCGCACCGAAAATGTCAGCCAGCTGCTTTTTGTTGACTTCCATTGTTCATTCCACGGACAAAAACAGAGAAAGGAAACGACAGAGGCCAAAAAGCTCGCTTTCAGCACCTGTCGTTTCCTTTCTTTTCAGAGGGTATTTTAAAT